>CABEDY010000146.1_pt1 | contig 31551 bp, 27 predicted proteins | sample 3423171 | NCBI WGS metagenome assembly CABEDY01 (sample SAMEA5534333, study PRJEB31848) | metagenome | biome: tundra; feature: field; material: soil | place: USA | collected 2013-05 | depth 0.15 m | reverse complement strand
ACTTAGCGCTTATGGGGCGGACCCCCTGGTCCGCGCGGGTCCCCCTGGACCCGCACCTTGAAGCTCTATCTATTTCGCCAACAGGCCGACGTGGGCGTCGGCCGCGGACCAGGGGGTCCGCCCCCCTATTCCGGAATTAAGGCGGCCAACAACACTGCCACCAATAACACCAATCCCGCCGCGATGAACGTTCCGACGTCCGTTGGTTTCACTCCCAGCGCCATTCGAACTCCGATTTCCTGCGTCCGCTGGATCACCGATTGCGCCATCACGCCATAAATCCCCGTTGCCGCGAGCAGTAGCGGATGCGCAACACCCTGGCCGCGTATTATAAGATCACCAGTCACGTGCTTAGCTCCTTAGAAACATAATGACGCAGAAGCACATGTTTCGTAACGCTGCCGCGATCGCCACTTCGTAATTGTACGATTTAACGGGATTGTAATGGGATGTTTCCAAACTTTCCATTGCAAATGTACAGGTGCTGGAGTATATTTTTTCACACCTTTGGAGGTGAGCGATGCCTTATCTGGTAAGAGCCGCACGCTTGGAAATGATTATTTTGCTTGGCGGACTGATGATCGTCGTCGCGAGCAAGGTTTTTGCTGGCGGCATCGGTCTCGCGGGCCTGCTCACAGTGTCCAAACGGCCGGGCCAAAGCCCCAATGAACCGTCCGAATTTAGCCCCGCGCGGGCCCAGATGTTAATGGCGACGCTCCTCGCGGCCATGTACTACCTGCTCCAAGTGATCAACAATCCATCCGCCGCCAGCCTTCCGGACGCGCCAAGCACCTTAGTAGGTGTCGTGGGCGGGAGTCATGCAATCTATCTGGGAGGGAAGGTGCAGAGTGCGTGGGACCTTTTGACTGCTAGCCAGAAAAAACACTCGAAGGAATAGGAGAATACGATGAGCGAAAACGGAAAATACGCGAAAGTGATCATCCCGCAGGTGGTAATGGTGGTGGGTTTTCTGGTGGCTGCATTTCTCATAGCGATATACGGCCCCGGGACCGCTAAGAGCAGGCTGACGATGACCATCGGCTACGCGCTCCTGGTGCTCATATTCCTGTTCGGGATGGTAATCCTGGTGGAGATCATTCGCGGGAACATCGATTTGAGCACACTGCTCAGCGAAGACGGCAAAGCCAGCATGTCGCGGTTTCAGCTTTTGGTTTTTACCTTTGTTATCGCTTTGAGTCTGTTCTTGATGGTGGTGGCTCAGAACGGTGCAAAGTTTCCTGAAATCCCAGCGAACGTCTTAACGCTATTGGGTATCAGTGCAAGCACGTATGCGGTCAGCAAGGGTATCCAGGCCGGGAGCAAGCCTGATCCGAACGGGCCACCGCCCACGCCGCCTCCAGCACCGCAAAAAACAATTGGAGGCGGAGGTGTCTGATGGCGGCTAAGAGTAGAAAGACCAAAGTGTCGCCTGCGGCGTTGGGGGCCGCGGGGGCCATCCCGCTAGCACTAGCGCTGACTGTTGGCAACCTGAGCCCCGGCGGAGGATCGACGACACCCGCCAGCGATCCGAACGCGTCGGTGAAGTGCCAGGAAGGGATTGAAAACTTCAGTGGTTGTCATCCGAGCTATCTCACAGGCTGCAGCGTCGCCGGCAAATATGATGGCTATTTGAACTTCCTTAAGAACAAAGAGCCGGCTCGCAATTTGACGCCTGTGAAATTCTTCACGAGCTCAGCCGATTATCAGAATCTGGATAGCCAGACTCCCAAGGAGCTCGCACCATCCAATCACTTTGACCTCAAGGACGACCTTGCAAAACTCGGTGAGGGTCAAGAGTACGGCGTGGTCGGGTATCTGTATTACGTGAAGCAAGAGGGCGCCGAGAGCAGCAACTGCGAACTGACTGCGCCGGACGACACCGATTTCCACATCGGGATCGGATTCGATAAGAATGTGGCGGCGTCGGTGTTGTCGCCGAGTAAGGAAACGGCCGCGGATAAGCTTGCTGTCAAGGAGACCGCGGTAGTGGTGGAGATGACTCCTCAATATAGGGGAGATTTAGCGCCGGAGTGGACGATTGAGGCGCTGAAGAAAGTTCTTGGCAAACAAGTAAGAGTAGTCGGGCAATTGATGGCAGATAACGAGCACAACGTGCCCAAGGACAATTGTGGACTGGCCGGGCACGAAGCCTCGTGCTGGCGCGCGTCCATTTGGGAACTGCACCCTGTGACCAGCTTTCAGTGGTGCAATGCCGCTGATTGTACCCAGGACCCAAGTGGCTGGACGGATCTAGGCTCGGAGCCTAAATCGGCAACGAGTGCAACTGCGCAAGACCAAGCACCGAAGAAATAGACGTAAACTCGGAGATGGGAGTTTTATTCATGTCCGATAAGCATACTTCCGTACTTCGTCCGCATACCCAGGTGATGACGCGCGGCTTCGATCCCAGCCTTTCGGTAGGCTCGGCGAGACCGGCCGTGTTCCGCAGTTCGACTTACGTTTTTTCCAGCCCGGAAGCGGCCGAGCGCGCCTTCGACTTGATGGCCGGACGCGCGCAGCCTGCGCCGGATGAGCAGGTGGACCTGGTTTACTCGCGCTTCAATCATCCGAACGCCGAGATCTTGGAGGATCAGATGGTCCCGCTCGAAACGGGAGCACATGCCGCGCTGGTATTTAATTCCGGCATGGCCGCTATCATGACGGCTCTGCTCACCTTCGTACATCCCGGCGAGAGCATTGTTTATACGGTCCCGATTTACGGCGGCACGCAGCATCTTATCCAGGATTTTCTCTCAACGCTCGGAATAATCGGTATTCCAGTACCGGCGGGCGCCACCCAGGAGATTGATGAGGCGATACGGAGCGCGAAGAATCTGGCGGTGGTCTTGATCGAGACGCCCGCCAACCCCACCATCATCATGACCGGGATCAAGCAGGCGGCCGATACCGCAGCTGGTTTGCTCAGGAAGCCGCTGGTGATGGTTGACAACACGTTGATGGGTCCGGCGTTCCAGCATCCGTTGATGCTGGGCGCTGACATCTGCTTGTACTCGGCCACCAAGTATCTTTCCGGATTCAGCGACATGATCGGTGGAGCGGCAATTGCAGTGGACCCTGACCTGATCCGCCAGATGCGCTCAAAAAGAAGCCTATTCGGAAACATCCTGCAACCGGACGAATGCTGGATGCTGGACGGGCGCTTGCCGACAGTGGCACTGCGGATGAATCGATCCAGCAAGAACGCGGAACGAATCGCCGAGCGGCTGGCACGTAATCCAAAAGTGGCGCGGGTATTGTATCCCACGCTGTTCACCGATCCCGAACAGATTCGCATCGTCAATGAGCAGTGCGATTTTCCAGGCGGCATGCTTTCGCTTGATCTCCGTGGGGGCAAGAAGGCAGCCTTCGAGTTTCTACGCAACTTACGCATCGCGCGCAATGCGGTTTCGCTCGGAAGTGTGGAGACGCTGGTCTGTCATCCGAAAACCACTACGCATTCGGGGTTCACGGACGCGGAATTTGCGCAGGCGGGCGTGACGGATGGGTTGGTACGAATTTCAATCGGGATTGAAGATTGGCGCGATCTGCTGGCCGATTTTGAGCAGGCGCTGGATTTGGTTTAGGGAAAAAAGCACCGACTCCCTTACGGTCGCGGTTCAGTAACCGAACCGCGATTATTTCATCTGGAATTTCAGCACGGCCTTTCCGAGGTGGATCTCGTCGCCGGGCAGCAGGCGTGTTCCGCGCGTGTCCCGATGCACTTCCTGTCCCATGCCGTCGCGAACGATCCACAGGCCGCAATTGCTCTCGCGCTTGTCGCCGCGTTTGTACCAGCGGTCGTTGAACAGGCGGTATTCGCCGGTCTTCTTCTCATGCAAAATATGGGCGTGCTCGCGCGATACGGTGCGGTTGATAGGATTGTCCTCGGCGAAAGCCAGGTCGTTGCGTCGCGATAGGCCCTCGGATTTGTAAACGTCCACCAGGCGGCCGATATTGATGCGCGTTTTTTGTAGTGGGACTTCCGGCTTATTGGCGCTCCCAGCTACCACCACCAACCTTGCAACGCGCTTCACACGCGCGGGCTCCGGCGCCACCGGGATGTCCTCAGCCAGGGTCTCGATCAAGAGCCAGTTTTCCTGATCGCTATCGGATACTCGGATCTCAACGCGCAAGTCTTCGGGGTACCGGCAGGCTTCCTTCGTCATACCCTTGCGCACTTCTTCCTCGAAAAACTTTCGGAAGAAATCACGTTCGAACACCGCTGCGTCGTTGCCGCTGGCGCGAATACCGATGCGGACCAGATTGTAAGGAAACAGTGCCTTGCCACCAGCGCGCTGAATCTTCTTCTTCACCTCATCCAGTACCGCGATGCGAATCTCCGCCACTTCGGGCGAATCGCCTATGGTTTCGGCCAAGAATCCAAACGGCGCTTCAAACACTGTGCGCCCGAGCCGCTCAATGACTTCGGAAATCTTCATCACTTGCCTCCGACTAGCCCTAACTCAGCGGCCGCATCCACAATGCTGCGCGCAATCGGCGCGGCGGTTGCGCCACCATAGCCGCCATGCTCTACAACAACCGCAAAGGCGATGCTCTTTGAGCGATCGCCATCATAGGGCGCAAATCCCGCGAACCAGGAGTGCGGCATGCCTTCGTCCAGTTGCGCGGTGCCGGTTTTCCCGGCGACGCTGACCACCTCGCCTTTCATGGCGCGTCTCGCCGTTCCTTCCAAAACTACAGAACGCATGGCACGGGCCAGGAAATTCGCCAGATCCGGCGCGAGTATCGAGCGCGGAGAGCTGGTTCGCGCGTTGCTGCTATCAATCACCCATCGCCCCTGTGGCATCTCGCCTGAGGCGGCAATGGTAGCTGCCACGCGGGCCATTTTGAACGGAGTCACCAGCACCGGCCCCTGTCCATAGGCGGCGAACGGCATAGCAGCCTTCAAATCCGCGATGCTGCCGGCCGGGATTTCGAGCAGGTTCGCGGTTTCACTCAGCGCTTTGGGGCCTACCGAGAAAACTCCCAACTGCGCGAAGTACGCGTTGCACGAAACAACGATGGCGCGCTCCATGGAGAGCGTTCCGTGAGCCGAATCGCCGACATCATCGCGAATCGGTTTACGCACGCCGGGGATTTGCGCTCCCGCTCGGCCATCAGGGAGACGGCGGCAGGTGAATGTTTGATTGGCTAGCTTGGGATCAAGGCGTAGCGCGGCCATTGCGGTGACCAGCTTGAACGTTGATCCGGGCGGATACTGCGCATAGCGGGCCCGATCCAAGAGCTCATCCGGTGTTGCCTCGCCCGCACGCGGCTCCGGCTCACTCACCAGCGCCAGAACATCGCCGGTCTTGGGGTCCATCACGACGGCTGCGCCTTTATCCTTGTGAGCTTTCGCGAGGTGCTCCTGCAGCAGCCTGTCCACGCGTATTTGAAGCCGAACATCGAGCGAGGTTTTCAGGTTGCGATCGCGCGCCATGAGCCGCTGGATTTCAGAATTCCCCGGGTGATGGCGATAGCGAACCAACGGGACCAATTCGCTGTAATCGGTAAATCCTTGCAGCTTCACGTTCGAATCAGGTTCGATCAATGATGCATTGGTGGCGTGGAAATTATCGCCTGTGCGCAAATCACCCAGAACGTGTGCAGTCGCGGCTCCGAAGGGATAGTAACGGTTATCCAGGCGCGAGCAAGTGGTGTCGATGTTGATTCCGAGCTTGGCGTACTCCGCGCGACGCTGCTCCAGTTCATTCCAGTCACTGGTCGCGAGCAAAATTCCATTGCGGTCGAAAATGTCGCCGCGATGGATTTCATGCGCCAGCGAATTCAACCGCGGATTGTGCTGGGGCCGCTTCACTCCGTCGTCTTCGAAGACCTTGGTGTCACGGGCCAGAAATTCGCGGTCGTGTAGAACTTGGTAATAGGCAGCCATGCCGAGCAACGTCAATGTGCAGACGGCCAGCGCTCTTTCGAGTGACCGGACAGGCCGGCGGAACGGTTCGTCGGCCACGCTGGCGCGCGAGTGATTAGAGATGGCCAGTAGGATTCCGAAGATGAGGAAATTGGCGAGCATCGCTGTATTGCCCGAACTCAGAAACGGCGACACTACGCCGGAAAGCGGAATGGCGCCCAGTACGCCGCCAGAGATCAACAGCATCTCGAAAGCAATGAGCGCTCCGAGCCCCACCGCAAGGAACAGCCCATATTCATTCGGCGCGCGCAACCCAATGCGTAGGGCGCGATGAACCAAGAAACCGAGCAACAAAAGAACTGTGGCGACGCCCGCGAATCCCCATTCTTCGCCGATCGCTGGCAGCACCAGATCGGTGTTGCCGGCGGGGATCATCGCTGGATCGCCCCAGCCCGGTCCGGATCCCCAAGCACCTCCGGTGGCGAAAGCCCACAGCGAGTGCGCCAATTGGTTGCCGCCGTGAACATCGTTGTCCCAGGGCGAGAGCCACATGTCGATGCGCTCGACAACTGTGGTTGGTTTTCCGAGCCTATATCCAATGGTGACGCCGCCGATCAGCAGCGCGATGCCGAGCAGCGCCAATCCGGCTCGCCCACGCGCCACCCAGAACATCGCGAGAAATAGAAAACCAGTGACCAGCGCCGGTCCCAGATCTTTCAGCAAGAAGAACAATCCCAGCGCGCACGCAACGGCGCACATCACGGGCAGGACATGCGAAAATCGCGGCAGATTGATCCAGCGTAGCGAGCGAGGCACCAGCCGTTTCTCGCGCAGGTCGCGCAGCCGCTCCCAATTCTGCGCGAAGTATCCGGCCAGAAAGAACACCAGCAAGATTTTGATGGCTTCCACTGGCTGGAAGGGTCCAAGATTCACCTTGGCATCGTTGCCTCCTGGTCCTGAGCCGAAACGAAGCAATCCGATGAATAACAGAAAGGCCGCAAATAGCGGCGTGTAGCACCACTTGGAGAATCGCTGATAGTTCACGATGCGCAACGCGGGCAGCAAAAGCACTACGCATCCTAGCGCGACACCCCACGCAAATTTGCTGAACTCAAGCGTGTCTCGCAACGGATCGCGGAGACTGACGGAGAGGACCAAACCGATTCCCGTGAGCAGGTGGAGAGCGGGCAGGACGTTGAAATCGCCTCGAAAAGCGCTCCATCGCCAGACCAGAAACACCACATAGAATCCGGTCAGGTAGGCTGCGATCCAAATCAGAAACTGAGTTTGAAACTCGCGTGGCGTGCGGACCGTCATGGCCGGCTTGAGCTTCGCGAGTGGCAGCAGCGGGATGCGCAATTCGGTCCGGCGCGGTTTCGCTTGTTGCCGCGCGAGCTGCTCCTGCAATTGTTTCCCCAGGACGCTCCACTCCGGTTGGCTCTCGATCTCCGTTTTGCTGACTCGTAGGCGGGCCAGCGCGCCAACGTTACGGATGGGCCGGTGAGCCGTAAGGAATTCGAATGTCTTGTTTGCGGCTGCTTGGCGTTCGGTCTCGCTCGGAAAAATCTGAAGAAAAGGCAGTAACTGTTCGGGCTTCGAGACGCTGTTTAGATCCAGCAATTCGCCGCGATCGAGGCGGGAGCCAAGATCCGGGAAGTTATGGGTTTTGGCCGAGTACACCAGGGCCAGGCCGATGGACACCAGCAAAGATGCGCCGGCCAGCCACGCAAATTCACGCCATCCGATTCGACGTGGTTCGCCGGATTCGCGGCCCACAGCGAGAACCTTTGCCTCCCAGCTTTTGGTTACTGCCACCGGTTGTATCTCCGCGCGGTGGTCCGGCGCTGCCGTTTGGCTAGCTTCACCGGCTTTTTCAGAATGTCATCCAGTTCCTGCCGAGTTTGATCGTCATCATCCACCTCACGCAGGGCAACACTGACATTTGAGTAACCCTGGATAGGCTCGTAAAGCTGGCGCGCCCGATCGTAATCGCGTTGCGCGAGCCGAAGATAACGCTCTTCGGTTGCCCGTGATTTCCCCCGAAACACGCGTGCGGCGACCAGCTCCGATTTCGCCCGGAACCTATACCCATCAGCTTCCTGCTCCATTTCTCGCGGTCCCAGTTGGAACCCCAGGCGTTGGGCTTCGTGCAGCTCGGCGATCGCTTTCCCGACGTTCCGCAACGAGTAGATGTAGATTCGCGCCAGGCCCAGATGTGGATCCGGGGAGCGAGGAATGAGAGAAACGGATTCCTGGAATTTCGCCTGCGCAGCTTCCACCGATGCTTGACGCTGTTCCCTCTGACCCACATTGGCCCGCACCAGACCCAAATATCCTTCTACCAGCGCCAGCTTGCCTTGCGCGCCGTGATCGGCGGGATCCATATCGAGTACGTGCTGAAGACACACCGCGGCTTTTTGCCAATCGAAATCTTCGATAGCCGGATCGGAATTGTTGCGATAGCGTTCAATCACGTCGTCGGCCGCATGCAGGAGGCTCGAACGAAGCGGCATGGAAAGCCGCTTGGCCGGAGAGAACTCGCCCAGGAATGCGTTGCGATGTTCGAGTTCGCGAAACAGACTCCAATTGGCGTTGATGCCCGCCACGCTGAGGCGAGAAAAGTCCGGATTGGCGCGCAGAGGTGTGCTCTCGCGCCAAAATCGATACATGTACCCCGCGGGAACGCAGACCACCAAGCCGGCCAGCAGACCCCAACACAACGCCACCAAAATACTCAGCACGGAAGCCACTCGCATGGTTCGTTGAGGCGGCTTCAACTTCATGACGCTTTGCCGCACCGTGTCCGCCATGCTCGCTACGCTGCGGGGCAGGGCATGCAGGATGCGCATGCGCTGTTTTTCCATGGTCGGATTGGTGTTCCAGGAAGTGCGCCGTTCTGTTTCGGCCACCGTGGCGCGACTTTGCCAGAACAGACGCAGATCGCTTTCAAACGCGGCTGCGGAAACGTAGCGCTGGTGCAGATCTCCGGCGAGTGCCTTGTTGAGAATTGCCTGCATCCCGCGGGGGCACTCAACCGGCAGCGCGCGCGGAGGACGCCGCGATTGGATCAAAGCTTCCAGCTTGCGCGTATCCTGCGCCTGGTAGGGCGGTGACCCAGCCAACATCTCGTACAGCGTGACGCCCACCGCCCACAGATCCGCGTGGCGATCCACCTGGCCGCGGCTCAATCTTTCCGGCGAACAGTAGCCCGGACTACCCAAATTCAAATGCGTCCGGCTATGCGTGAAAGTCAGGACCTTGGCGATGCCGAAATCCAGCAGGCGTACTTCGTCGTCGGCGCCGATCTGAATATTCGAGGGCTTAATATCGCCATGCACGACGGATCTTCGCTCGCCGTCGATCTCAGCCTGGAACGAATGCAAACGGTCGAGCTGGCTGAGTATCTCGACCGCGAACTTCGTGGCGCGCGCCAGATCGATACGCTTTTCCTCCTTCAGAATTTCCGCGATGGTTCGCCCTTCGATGTACTGCATGGCGATGAAGAAATATCCATCCAATTCGCCATACTCGTAAAGCTCGATGACACGCGAATCGGCCTGGTGCAATTGCTTCTGGATGGCGGCCCCACGGCGCTCCGCTTCGAGGATCAACTGCGTCAGCGGATCGGAAGATTCCTCAACAATTTTTAATACTGCGTGACGTTTGGCGCTGTTATCGAAAGCCAAATACACGTCGGTCATGCCGCGCGCAAGCTTGCGGATGATCTGATAATTTCCGAATTGCTTCGAACTGAGCACAAATTGCCTAAGTGAGGTTGACGCAGACGCGGGCGGGCGGTTTCGCTTACCGCCATGCTAGCGCCAGAGCCACCCCTATTGCAAACCCGTAGATTAAGAAAGCTACGCGGCTGGTGAGAACCCGGCGTACTCGGGAGGGACCCTGGTTCGTTACTTCCGCTGGGGCGCTTTCACGCGCTCGGGTGATGGAATGGCGCACGCGAGCTTCCGCCATTTGAGGGGAATCATGGCCCAGAAACTCGCTGCCCGCCACGAATACAGCTGTAATATTGTCTTTGCCGCCCGCGCGGTTGGCGGCGTCCACCAGATCGCGGGTCACCTGCGCCGCATCGCGGTCGTAACGGTCGATGATTTCGCTCATTTCGGTAGAAGTGATCAGGTCGCTCAGCCCATCGCTGCACAGAAGCATGGCGGCATCGGGCTTAAATAAAAACTCCTTCATTTCGACGAATTCTTCATCTTCGGGCTCATGGCGCTTGGTTCCGACGTCGCGGAACACCTCGTGCCGCCGAGGATGCAGCATGGCTTCGGCCTCGGTCAGCTCGCCACGATCCTCACGCTCGCCCACCGGCGAATGATCCGAGGTGAGCTTCCGCATGGCGCCATTCCAGATGAGATAGAGCCGGGAATCGCCCACATGGCCGACGATGACGCGGTCGTCATTCATGACAGCTAGCGTGAGGACGCAGGCCATGCCGCGCCAATCTTCGTTTTCCTGAGCGAGCTCGTAAATGCGATTGTTGGCGGCGGCGATCGCGGCTCGAATGCGTTGCTTGGTGTCGCCGCTTGAGGCTTCAAGTTCAGCTCGAATTACTTCGAGCGCTGTTTCTGCGGCTTTCTCGCCGGCCGCGTGGCCGCCTAGTCCATCGATTACCAGGAAGACGCCGAGAGTGTCGTCGACATAGCTGCGGTCCTGATTTTCGGCGCGCAGGAGGCCGGGATCGGTGAGTGCGGCGGATCGCCATTTATCGGTTACGCCCATGTCAGTGATCTGGGCTGAAATGCACCGACTCCCTCACGGTCGCGGTTCGGTAACGCTCCTTGAACATGAGGCAACCTTCCCGGTCTGCTGCTAGGGATATTCATGACTTGGCCTCGAAATGAAGCGTTAGTATCTCGGCTACGCCGATCTCAGCCTGTGCCGGAAGTTTCTCTTCCTGGCCGCGGGTCAGGCGTTTTCCGTTCAGCCAGGTGCCGTTCATGCTGTTGTCTACGATCAGAAAGCCACCTCGCGCCGCGTCGCGCCGCACGCGCAAATGTTCGCGGGATACTTCGTCGTTGGTATACAGAGCCAGGTTTACCAGAACGTCGTCGCCACCGCGTCCGATGCTGATCTCGTCTTGCAGCATGTGAAAAACCTGCGGGCCTGAGTCGTCTTCATAACGGATTTCGGCCAAAACACGCTCGCTCGATTGGCGAGTCTGAGTGCTTGATCCCACGGCAGGCTCGCGATCGAGCAGCGTGGTCTTGGTTCCGTGATAGCCCGGTTGCGGAACCTCGTTCAGCTCGGAGTGGATCTCGACGTCGCCCAAAGGCACCACACCTTCCGAATCCGGAAAGAATTCGAAGGTCCAGTCCTTGCAAGCGATCTTATAAGGCTTGCGCTCCTTGCCGGGACGGATGACGCTCAGGCCGAGCGGTTTCGCATTCAACTGCTCTAGCCGCGCCGCGAGAGCCCGCTTGGCGTCTTCTTTGATCAGGTCAAAGACTCCCGTGAGGCGGGTATAATCATCCGGGTGCAGATACAGGCTGAAGATGCACGGCAGCAAGGTGCTGTACGCCATCTCGAACTGCCCCAGTTCCATGTTCCGGATGAGTTGGTCGATGACTGTCCGGCCGGTGATCCTGCCTTCGGTTGGACCTTTCACCTTCGGCATGCCGCGAACCTCCACTTGGATTTCGACGCGGCCCGAGTGGCCGCGGGTTTCGCTACTCGTCTCGTAATACTATCGCTGGATCCACCCGGAGAGCGCCACTCACCGCAACCACGGTGGCCGCCAGCGCGATTAGCAGGACGGCGGCTACTGCTGAAACTACAGTGATTGGATCGGTTGAAGAAACTTCATACAATACGCTGCGAAAGGCGGGCGTGGCGGCATAGAATCCTGTGACTCCGAGCAACACTCCCAAGCCGGCGAAGCGCATTGGCCGTGCTGAGAAGAGTCGAAGCACATCCGCGGCCCGAGCGCCCAGAGCTACGCGGATTCCGATTTCCTTCCGGCTCTGCGCGATGGCATAAGCGAGCGTGGCGTAGACTCCCAGCGTCGCGAGCACTGCCGCCACCGCGGCAAATACCGACGATAACCACGCCAGCAGGCGTTCAGCCCACAGCGTGGCATCCACTTCCTCCGCCAGCGTCCGGATTTCGTAGAACGGCAGGCGCGGGTCAATTCGGTTCAGCACGCGGCGCACCGATTGGATGATGCTTTCCGGCCGGTTCTTCGTCCGAACGTGCAGGATGAACCCAGCTACGTACTTTGGGTCGGAATACGCGAAGTTGTAAATCGTCGGTGGAACCACCTCGCGCAGAGAACGGTACTTCGCATCGCCCACCACGCCAATGATTTCGTAATCGCCGGGAACAATCTTGTCGGTTCCGATACCGAACTTCCGTCCGACGGGGTCCACGCTAGGAAAGAAGCGTCGCACAAATGCGCGGTTCACGATTACGCGACGAGGCTTTGATTCCGGTTCGTCGGCGCGAAAATTTCGGCCGGCGAGTAAGGGGATGCGCATGGTCTCGAAATACTCGGGAGAAATGTAGTTCAAACTGCTGTTGAGAAAGTCGCGGCGCGGCGCGATTTGGCCTTCGGGAGCGGCGGTGGTTTTGATGCCGGTGCCACGCATCAGGCCCAGCATGGCACTGCCCGCCGATTCGACTTCAGGCAGGTCGCGTACCACGGTCAGCAGACGCGTGCGCAAAGCCTCAGCTTGTTGCACGGTGTAATGCGCCATGCCCGGGTCGAGTGAAAACGTGACGATGTGGTCGCGATCGAAGCCAGGATCGAGCGCACGGAGATGTCGAAACGTCGAGACCAACAGACCCGCGCCAGCCAGCAGAAAGGTACACAGACCGATTTGAAGCGCTACCAGTATCCAGCGCAACGGTTGGCGCGCGGTGCCGCGTGTGGTTTTAAGAGAGGCCTGCAAGTTCGAGCGGGTAGCCTCGAATGCCGCAGGGAGGCCCGCGAACAGCGCACACACAACGCACAGTGCGATCGCGAACGCAAACATGCGGCCATCGGGGCGCAGATCCACGGAAAGGGTCAGCACCGCGGCGCTGAGATCGCGCACCGGTGGAAGCGCACGGACCAGGAGCGGCGCAGCGGCGAAGGCCACGCATAACCCCGCCGCTCCGCCGATCGTGGTCAAGACCAGGCTCTCGGTCAGCCACTGCCGAATAAGTTGACCGGTAGTTGCGCCAATCGCAAGCCGCACGGCAGTCTCTTCGCGCCGCGCCGAAGCACGAGCCAGCAGCAGCCCTCCCACGTTGGCGCAGATCATCAGGAGCAACAGCCCAACACCGCTCATCAGCAAAATCAACCCCGATGCAAATTTGGGCCGGATCAGGGAAACGCCTTTTCCGATAGGCTGCAGTTCCAGACGTTCGTCGCGAGCCATGCTGTCCGGATCGGCTTCCATGGTCGCGTGCACAATGGCGGCCGTTTCGGCTCGCGCGCGTTCCAGGCTTACTCCCGGCCGTAGGCGCGCGGCCAATGAGTACTCAAACTTGCGAAACGAGTTGGCGTCCGGATTGGTTTTCGAAACCAAACTCGCGGCCATCAAAGGGACGAAAATATCCGGCGACGTTTCCACTTCGAGCCCGTTGAAACGCTGCGGCATCACTCCCACGACGGTAAACGGGCGATCGTCAAGCGTAATGATTCTGCCGACAATTGCCGGATCGCGCTGAAGCTGCCGCCGCCAGTATGGATAGCTCACAACCACGGGCGGCGCTGCGGCCTGTTCCAGTGCGTCGGCTGAAGTTAGAACGCGGCCGTGTAACGGTTGCACTCCTAGAGCGGTGAAGAAATTGCCAGTCACGATCTGGCAGCGAATCCGGCTCACGCCGCTCGAGTCGCGTATCGCGGTGTTCGCATCCGCATAGCCGATGATCTCGGTGAGACTGGTGGATTTGCGTTGCAGCGCTTCAAAGGCATCGTAGCTGTAGTAGCTGCGCGGTCCAAGATTCTGGATCACCTGTACTAGTCGCACCAGCTCCTCCGGCTTCTTCACCGGAAGCGGCCGCAATAACAACGCGTCCAACAAGATGAAGATCGCGCCGTTCAGTCCGATGCCGAGGGCGAGGGGAACAATCACGTAGAGGGAAAACAGCGGCGCTTTTCGAATGAGGCGGAAGGCGTGGTGCAGATCCCGGACGAAGTCGGTCACTATGTCACCATTATGTATCGGTGCTCCTGTTTGAGCTAGTTGGTGCGGTTTCGGTTGCGGTATGGATCTATCTGCTGACTTGCCGTGGCGGATTCTGGCGTGTCAGAGTGTTGCCAATTCCGAAGTCGGACGCGCCTCGAAAATCCGTAGTGGCGGTGATTCCAGCACGCAACGAGGAGGCGGTGGTGGGCCGGGCTATCGCGTCGCTCATCAACCAGGAATACTCTGGCTCACTGCACATCATCCTGGTGGACGACCACAGCACGGATGCGACCGTCGCAGCCGCAGGCACGCACGAACGGCTGCGCATCGTCGAAGCTGCGCCGCTACCAAAGGGTTGGACCGGTAAGCTGTGGGCCGTTTCTGAAGGGCTCACGCGCGCTGCTGAGCTTAAACCCGATTACATTCTGTTGACCGATGCGGATATTCTTCACGCGCCTGACAACGTGGCTGGGCTGGTGGCGCGCGCTGAAGCCGGAGGTCTGGACCTGGTCTCCTACATGGTCAAGCTGCAATGCCGGACGTTCGCAGAGCGTGCGTTGATTCCGGCATTCGTGTTTTTCTTTCTCAAACTCTATCCACCGTCGTGGATTGCCCGCCGCGATCGAAAAACCGCTGGCGCGGCGGGAGGGTGCATGCTTATCCGGCCGGCGGCACTGGAACGGATCGGCGGAATCGAGGCTATTCGTCAAGAGTTGATCGACGATTGCGCGCTGGCCCGCGCGGTGAAGCAGGGCGGCAATATCTGGATGGGACTTACGGAAGAAACTCGGAGCATCCGCGAATACGCTAGCTTCGGAGAAATTCTTCGCATGATTTCACGCAGCGCGTTTACTCAGCTTGGCCACTCGGTATGGCTGCTGGCCGGGACAATCCTTGGGATGGCCGTCATCTATCTGGCGCCGCCGCTGCTGATTGTGACCGGCGATCGCATCGCGGCCGCCTGTGGAATGGCAGCGTGGATTTTGATGATGATTTCGTATGCGCCGACGCTCCGTTTTTATCGGCGTTCGGTAGCCTGGGCTCTGCTGTTGCCGCTAGTCGCGCTGTTCTACATGATCGCAACGGTGGATTCGGCGGTCCGCTACTTCGCCGGACGCGGAGGGCTCTGGAAGGGTCGGGTCCAGGATTCGGGGCGCTAGTTATGCCGAGTACCGCCCGAACCGCATCTGGATATCCATGCGGCGATCGGTGAGTTGCGGGAAGCCGAGGGCGAGTTGCGAACGGCCGCGCATGATTTTTGCGGTCATCGTAAGGAAGCTCTGGAAGCCACCAATCGGGCACTGAAGCAGCTCCAGCTAGCACTCGACTGCGCCCGGTAGTGAGAATTCGGAAAGTAAACCGGGTCTCTGGCCGCTTGATTAGCCCCCTTGCTGAGTCTGAGAAGCTGTGGAAAAATCGGTTGGCAGGCGAAAGCGCCTGCCCCACAGAGCAGCCGCAACCAAACGGGCCGACGGGGGCGTCGGTCGCGGACCAGGGGGTCCGCCCCACAAGTGGTCGCGGGCTGCAAAGGTTTTTGGGTCTAGTAGTAACAAGGATGTAAACCCTTGCACGGCAACGTGGGGCAGACGCTTTCGTCTGCCAACCCGGCGATCTCTTCAAAAAAACTTAGCGTTCCAGCTTGTGGATGGTCAAACCGCTAAGTAGCTTTGGATAAAAGTCGGTGGACTTTTGCGGCATTACTCCGCCTGAGAACGCGACGTTGGCCACTTGCTCCATCGTGGTTGGTTCCAGCAGAAATGTCGCATCCGCGCCTTCGCGAACCTTGGCGTAGGCAGCATCCAGGCCGCGCACGTATTCGATGTGCTTTTCCTCGCGGACCGCCTCTTCACTGATGCCGAGCAGCGAGCCGAGCAAGTATTGATGTAGAACGTTGACGTCCAGCTCGCCGAGCTCGCGGTTGCGTTCGTACAGCGAAATCTCACCGGAGCGTAGAGCGATCCCGATCCGAATCTTGGCTGGCGACGGAACGCGAAACAGGTGGCGCAATTCATCCAGGGAACCCAGTTGCCGCCCTTGAATCTTGGCCAGAAACGTAGCGGGATCGAAGCTGGTTAGGCCGCGGACTACGCGATGCGTGGCCAGAATTTCCAGGCCCGGCGAATGCATGTTGACGAAAGTCATCGGGACGCTGGCTGCATCCGCCAAACCCGGGTTGTCGTTGCGGAAAGCCAGCGCAGTTTCGTAGCGGTGGTGCCCGTCGGCGATCAGCAGTTTCTTATCTGCCATGGACTCCTGAATGCCGCGCACGGCGGATGGATCGGAAATTCTCCACAGCCGATGTACGGCCTCATATTCGTCCTTGATGACGACACCCGATGCGTCCGCCACGGCTGCATCGAGTATCTTGTCGATGGTCAAATCGGGGTCCGGATAGAGCAGGAACAGCAGCTCGAACTGCGCGCGGGTGTGGCGCACCAGCTCCATTCGATCTTTCTTCGGGCCCGACAGCGTCTGTTCGTGCCGATGCACCACGCCGGCTGAGTATTCTTCCAGTGCGCCAAGTCCGATGAAGCCTTTGCGCTCCAAAGTTTGGCCCGTATCGGGGACCGTGAATTTCTGATAGTAGGCGTAGAGGCTGGGCGCGCTCTCACGTTCCAGGATTCCGTTCGCAATCCAGGCGCTTAGGGTGGAGGCTGACCGCGTATAAACATTGTCGTGATCGGAATCGGTGGGGAATCTTTCGCCGAGAATGAGGCGCACCAAATTGTGCGGGCTCAGCGAAAGATAGCGCGCCTGCATGGCTGGAGAAATCTTGTCATAGGGCTGCGTTACGAGGTTTTCGATAGCGCCGGCTTTCGCACTATAGCGATAGGGTTGGAAAGGGTAAATGCGTGCCAACCGATCAGGATAGCAAGTCTTGAAGAATGGACAAGCCAGAGGCTTGTCCTACTTGTGGTGGAAGAACTTCTGCTTGATATCCGGCCAAAATTCCGGCAGGATATTGGCCAGGGCCGAAGCGACCAGGCTGGTCCCAAATCGCGTTGCCACTTCAGTTCCGTTGACACTTTTATCGGGATAGTAGGCGTTGGAAAGAGCAATCCCCAAGGCCATTCCGCCAATATTAGAGTAGTTAAAATCTGTCTTGCCCGCGTCGGTTTTGGTCACCACCACGCGGCTCAATGAATAGCCGAGCCGATACCAGAATCGATACTGTGGGCCTCTGCGAAAGTAACGAGGATCTTCATGAAAGATGGACGAGAGCACTGCATCGCTGAAAAAATTCTGCGTAGTAATGTCCGCCACAGCCGCGCCGAACCGCTCGGCGTAGGGTCCGCTGCCTTGCCCGTATTTTGGGTTGTCGTTGTCGGATTGGGACAGCGCTGCACCCGCGGCGCCGGACAGGATCGTAAACGGATCGACAGTTTCTCTTAGAAATAGCTCGAACTTCTGTTTCACGCTCAACGGTGTAACGATCTGGTTCGGATCGTTGACGGTCTGAAAGTTCGGAATGACGCCCATAATCCGGTCGTTCGAGATGGGAGGTGGCGGGGGAGCGATATTGGCATCGTTCTCCAGAGGCGTCTGCGCTAGGGAAATCGCGGCAGCGAGAATCAGAAACGCGAACGATCGTGCGGTGCTAGTTACGCGCAGTTGTGCCTCCCGATCCCTATTATCGACGGTGGAGGGGCTAAGCCCGTTACTGGGTAGTGTAAAGATTTGTCGGCACGCCGGAGGGTGACTGCTAAAATATAAGAACCATGCTACGCATCAACGACGAAGCTCCTAACTTCACTGCCGAGACCACTCAAGGCACTATCAATTTCCACGAATGGATCGGTGACGGCTGGGCTATCTTGTTTTCGCACCCCAAAGACTTTACTCCTGTATGCACCACCGAACTCGGCTACATGGCCGGCCTCCAGCCGGATTTTGCAAAGCGGAATTGCAAGATTATCGGACTGAGCGTGGATCCGGTGTCGAGCCACGGCAAGTGGGCGGCGGATATCGAAGAGACCCAGGGTCACAAAGTGAATTATCCGATGATTGGCGACCCGGAATTGAAGATCGCCAAGCTCTATGACATGCTGCCGGCGGATTCCGGAACCACTTCTGACGGACGAACCGCGGCTAACAACGCCACCGTGCGCACGGTATTCGTGGTGGGTCCTGACAAGAAAGTTAAGCTGATGCTGAGCTACCCGATGAGTACCGGACGCAACTTCGATGAGGTGCTGCGAGTCCTGGATTCCATGCAGCTCACCGCGAAGCATAAAGTGGCCACGCCGGTGAATTGGAAGCAGGGTGACGATGTCATCATACTGCCGTCCGTACCGGAAGAAGAAGCGAAGCAGAAATATCCGAATGGCTGGAAGTCGCCGAAGCCGTATCTTCGCATTGTCCCGCAGCCGAAATAGTCCCAGGCACCGGCTCCCTCACGGTCGCGGCTCAGTCACAGACTTTGCTTTACGCGCTCCGGACGCGCAACAGGTGCAGTTCGTTCGCATGCACCTCGGCGGCGCGGCTAACAATCTCTTCGACGTTGTCGGCTACCGAGAACAATCTACCGCTGAGTGAGTCCGCCATCCCCGAAGCCAGAGTGAGGACCAGCTTCGCCACGACGTCCGGCGTAACTTCCAGGCCGTCATCGAACAGCTTCTGGACGAACGGAAGGTGGTGCCGAGCCTCCTCTGACATCACTGTTCGGACCAAGCCGGGCATGATCGGAAACACGCTGACGCCGTGCGGCTTCAACTCGAGCGCCAATTGCTCGCTCAACCGGACCAGAGCGGTCTTGCTGACCACGTAGGCGGACATATCCGGATAAGCCCGGCATCCGGCGCCGCTCACAACGTTGATGATGCGTCCCGCCTGGCGCGCAATCATGCCGGGCAACAGTTCCCGGCAACACAACATTGGACCGCGCAGGTTCACTTCCTGGCATCGCCACCAGTCCTCTGAATTGCTTTCCCAAAACGGTCCCAGCGGGCCAGCCGTTCCGGCATTGTTCACCAGCAGGCTGACTGGTCCCAACATAAACTCCACTGAGCGAACCAAGGCTTTCACCGAGGTCCGATTGGAGACATCGGCGGGCACGGCAATCACACGGCCCTCGGCCAACTTCACTGTTTCCGAGAGTTGATCCGCGGACCGGGCTGTGACCGCGACCCCCCACCCTTGCTTGGCGAGACCGAGCGCGATGCCGCGCCCGATACCGCGTCCACCGCCAGTGACTAATGCGACCATGGCGTCAGTATACGGCATGGGCGAAAGTCATTAAGCCGCAGATGAACGCTGATGAACGCGGATAAAACAGTTTTACTTATCCGCGTTTATCGGCGTTCATCCGCGGCTAATATTACAATCGGTTAGACCGCAATGACTCTCTCTTCTGAAACCCTTACTCGCTTCGCGTATCAGCTCTTGATTGCGATAAAGGTCCCGCACCCCAAAGCGGAACTGGTGGCGAAATCTCTGGTGGCTGCCAACCTGCGGGGTGTCGATTCTCACGGATTGCAATTATTGCCGTTCTACATCGAGCTGATCGTGATGGGGAACATCGATATCAACACGGACGGGCGGGTGGTTTCGGAAAGCGGCGGATCGCTGCTATACGACGGCCAAAACGGAATTGGGCAGTGGATATCGGAGATCTGTTGCGACCATGCCATTCGCTTAGGCCGCGCTCATGGAGTCTCCCTGGTGGTGTCGCGCGAGTCGAATCATTTTGGCGCGGCCGCCTTCTGGGCGCAACGCATGTCGGCGGCTGGGCTGATCGGAATCGTGATGTGCAACGCGTCGCCCTTGGTTGCTCCTTGGCAGGGGAAAGATCAGCGGTTCGGAACCAATCCTATTTGTGTGTCGGTGCCTGGGCCGGACTCGTGGCTTCTGGACATGGCCACCACCACGGTCGCGCTGGGCAAAATACTGAACGCGCAGTTCCACGGCCGATCCACAATTCCCGAAGGCTGGGCCATGGATTCCGACGGCGTGCCTACTACCGACACGCAAACCGCTCTCACCGGATTGCTGATGCCACTGGGTGGCTACAAGGGCAGCGGCTTGGCGATGATGGCCGAGATTCTTTGCGCGGTGTTGAGTGGCGGAGCCATGTCCACGGAACTCGGTGGGATCCGGATTCAGGGCCAACCGATGCGCACCAGTCAAATGTTTCTGGCGATCGATGTTGCGCGCTACATGCCGCTGGATGAGTTCGCGCGGCGCATGCAGTCGCTGGTGGGGGTGGTGAAATCGTCGCGTACGGCCACGGGATTCGATGAAGTATTAGTGGCGGGCGAGCCGGAATGGCGCATGGAGGTCGAGCGCAGGCGCGATGGAATCCCAGTGTCGGATGGCGCGTGGCAGAATTTGGTGCAGGCAGCGGAGAAGTTGGGCGTGGCAGTGCCCGGTTAGAATGTAGAGATGCCGGAAGAGAAACCAGCCGCCAGCTTTGAGAGCGGTCTCCTGGAGCTGGAACAGATCGTCAAAGAAATGGAGAGCGGCGATCTACCGCTAGAGCGCGCGCTGGAGCTGTATGAGAAGGGCATGCGCCTGAGCGAAAGTTGCCGCAAGCAATTGGAAGCCGCCGAGACGCGGATTGAGATGCTGGTCCGGAAAGGCGACAGAGTTCAGCCGGAACCGTTCCGGCCCGACAAAGCATGACGCTCGCGGAATATGTATCGCACCAGCAGCTCAGGATAGACGACACGCTGCGGCGTTGGGTCCCGCCCGAATCCACACCACCCGAATCCATTCACAAAGCGATGCGTTATAGCCTGTTCGCGGGCGGCAAACGCATTCGGCCCATTCTGTGCGTCGCAGCGGCGGAAGCGGTGTCGGACTCGCCGGTTGGAATTGAGTCGGCGGCCTGCACGCTGGAGCTGATCCATACTTATTCGTTGATCCATGATGACCTTCCCGCGCTGGATAACGACGATTTACGCCGCGGTATGCCCACCTGCCACAAAGTGTTCGGTGAAGCGATGGCGATTCTGGCGGGCGACGCCTTGTTGACGCTGGCTTTCCAGGTGCTGGCTCAAATGCAGTGCGAACCCGGACGGAAGGCGCTGCTCATGGAAGAGCTGGCGGTGGCGGCCGGAACCGTGGGCGGCATGATCGGCGGGCAAGTGAACGATCTGGAGGGGGAGCGCAAACATCCTAGCGCAGCGCTTTTGGACGCTATTCATCGGGCCAAGACTGGTGCGCTATTGCGGGCAAGCGTGAAGATGGGCGGCATCTACGCGGGCGCTGATAACAATCAGTTAACCGCCTTGTCGAGCTACGGTGAGCATGTGGGGCTTGCGTTTCAAATTGTGGATGACGTGCTGGATGTGGAGCAGCCGTCGGAAGCGCTGGGCAAGACGGCCGGCAAAGATGCGCAGCAGAAAAAGATCACGTTCCCGGCGGTGTATGGCTTGGAGCGGTCGCGCGAGATGGCCGAGGAGGAGCGCATGGCGGCGCACCTGGCGTTGCAGCCTTTTGACGAGCGGGCGGAGCGGTTGCGTGAACTGGCGGATTTTATTGTTCACCGGAAGGCATAAATGATTTGTGGCGTACGCACTCATGCGTGTTCGCATTGTCGAAAATACTGGTCTCGGATGGACGAATGCAAAGTGGGGCGGACCCCTTGGTCCGCGGCCGATGCCCACGTCGGCTTGCTGGTGGTATTTGTCGATGCTTGAGGCAGCGGGTCCAGGGGGACCCGCGCGGACCAGGGGGTCCGCCCCACCCGCTGGCGGCAGGTTTTCGTTCCATTGGATGGGCTGCAAGCCCATGAGATACACTCTTCGGAACGCACACGAGTGTGTGCGCCACATATGAAGACGAGGCAGCGGCTGGATTTGATTTTGGTGGAGCGTGGGCTGGTTGAATCGCGCGAGAAGGCGCGGGCTCTGATATTGGCCGGGCAGGTATTGGTGGATGGTCAGAAGTTGGATAAGGCAGGGCACGCTGTTTCGACAGAGGCGCGGATTGAACTGCTCGAGTCGCCGCGCTACGTGGGGCGCGGGGGATTGAAACTGGAGGCCGCGTTGGATCATTTTGGCATTCAGGCGGCCGGCAAAGTTTGTCTCGATATTGGATCGTCCACGGGCGGATTCACAGACTGTTTGTTGCAGCGCGGCGCGGCGCGCGTGTATGCCATCGACGTGGGGACGGGCCAGTTGGATTGGAAGTTGCGCAACGATCCGCGCGTGGTTGTTGAGGAGCAGGTGAATGCGCGCTATCTCACGCACTCTGAGGTTCCCGAAACGATCGCACTGGCAGTTTGCGATGTCAGCTTCATCTCCATCACAATGATTCTACCGGCGCTGCCGAAACTTCTTGCAGAAAATGGAGAGATGATTATTCTGGTAAAGCCTCAATTTGAGTTGGAGCGCGAGCAGGTGGGCAAAGGAGGAATTATTCGCGACCCTCGGCTGCACCAGCAGGCCTGCCATCGCGTAGAAGACGCGGTCCAGCGGCTGGGCTTTCAAACTGATATCATTCCGTCTCCGGTGCTCGGAGCTGAAGGAAATCAGGAGTTCCTCTTATATGCCCGACATTAGAGTGGTCGGCATTATGGCCAAGCCGGGAATCCCGCACGCCTCGGTCATCGTGTCGGAACTGGTGGAATGGTTGCACGCCCGGGGTGTCGAGGCGCGGCTGGACCCGGAGACGGCAGTCTACTTAGATCGCACAGACGGGCTTGCCCGCGAGAAGGTGCCGGAGGGCGCGCAACTGGTGATCGTGCTGGGCGGCGACGGAACGTTGCTGGCGGCGGCGCGCGCGGTGGCCGGCCGCGTGATCCCGCTCTTCCCGGTGAATCTGGGTGGATTGGGATTTCTTACCGCCATCACGCTGGATCAGCTTTATCCGGAACTGGAGCGGGCGTTTCGCGGCGAGCAGCGGGTGGTGCCGCGGAAAATGCTGCACGGGGAGCTGGTGCGCGACGGGCATACGTTCAAATCTTACGAAGCGCTGAATGACATCGTCATCGCGAAGACCCAGATCGCGCGCATGATCGACCTGGAGACGCACGTAGATCAGCAGTTCATCAGCACTTTCAAGGCGGACGGGTTGATTATCGCCACACCCACCGGTTCCACGGCGTATTCGCTTTCCTCCGGCGGGCCAATTGTGTACCCGGGCGTGGCGGCCATTTGCATAACTCCGGTTTGCCCGCACATGCTGACCAATCGCCCCGTATTGGTGCCCGACAACATGGTGATCCAGGTTGTTTGCCAGGCAGAGGATGGCCAGGCATTTCTCACCGTGGATGGACAAATAGGCGAGCCTTTGCTGCACGACGATCGGATCATCTGCCGGAGCTCCGAACACAGCGTGCACCTGATTCGTCCACCGAAGATGTTCTTCTTCGACGTGCTGCGCCAGAAGCTAAAGTGGGGCGAGCGGTGAAGCGGCTGTCGCTGACAGCCTGGATCTTCATCGCAATGGTTTTGGGTGTCGCGCTGGGCTTGCTGCGCCCGGACATCGGGAAGGCAGACTGGATGGCGGCGCTAGCCAACGTTTTCCTGCGCCTGATCTCATCCATTGTGGCGCCGCTGATCTTCGGCATGTTGGTGGCGGGCATCGCCGGCACCGGCAGCATCAAGACTATGGGCCGCATCGGCGTGAAGGCGATTGTCTATTTTGAAGTGCTCACCACCATCGCGCTATTTCTTGGGTTGGCGGCAGTGAATCTCGCGCGTCCCGGCGAAGGCATGAAACTGCAACTCACGTCCGGTGAGGCGGCATTGCCGCAGGTGAACCCCAGTTTATCCGGCACGCTGGAGCATACTTTTCCGGCCAGCGTGGTGGATGCCATGGCGCGAGGCGATGTGTTGCAGATTGTCGTTTTCGCGTTTCTATTCGGCGCCGCGTGCGCAACCATTGGATTGAAAGCCGCGCCGGTAGTGGAGTTTTGCAAGTCGCTCGCCGAGATCATGTTCCAGTACACGAAATACGTGATGTATCTTGCGCCACTGGGTGTGGGAGCGGCCATGGCGCATACCATCGGTGCGAGCGGGCCAGGTGTACTGTTGGCGCTTGGCAAGCTGGTGCTGTCGCTCTATGCGGCGCTGATCGTCTTCATTGTGGTGGTGTTAGGCGCGGTGCTCTGGATCGCTCGAATTCCACTGCGGCCGTTCGTGCGCGCGGTGCGCGAGCCATTCGTGATCGCGTTTTCGACCGCAAGCGGCCAGGCAGCGCTGGCTCCGGCGATCGAGAACCTGGAGTTGATGGGCGTTCCCAAGCACATCGTGTCGTTCGTGCTACCCACCGGCTACAGTTTCAACTTGGACGGGTCAACGTTGTATCTTTCGATGGCATCCATGTTCGTGGCGCAGGCTGCTGGGATACACATGGCGATCAGCCAACAATTGCTGATGATGCTGACGCTGATGCTCACCAGCAAGGGCGTGGCGGGGGTACCGCGCGCGGCCCTGGTAATCCTTGCTGGAACGATTCACACTTTCGGACTGCCTGCCTCCGGCATAGCTGTGCTTTTCGGCGCGGACGCATTGATGGACATGGGACGCACATCGATCAACGTACTTGGCAACTGCATGGCCACGGCGGTGGTGGCGCGGTGGGAAGGCGTGGATTTCGCTGCCGAGCCTCGACAGTAAGGGAGCCGGTGAAAAAATGGCGCAATGCACCGACTCCCTCACGGTCGCGGTTCGGTAACATTCTTCAATCCTGGCGAAGGGCCAATAGCGGATCGATCCGCGCTGCTCGCCGTGCGGGAACATAGCATGCCAGCAGGCTGATGGCGGCCAGCAGCAGCGGTACGGCAACGTATACCTCGGGGTCCCTCGCGCTGACGCCAACCAGCAAGCTGCCCAGAACTTGCGATGCCAGCAAAGACAGCACCAGGCCGATTGCGCCTCCGATGGCCGTCAGCTTCATGCCTTGCCGCAAGACCAGCCACGCGACAGAACACGGATCCGCGCCGATGGCCATTCGAATCCCGATCTCACGCGTGCGCCGGCTCACTGAATAAGCGATTACGCCGTACAGTCCGGTGATCGCGAGCAGCAATCCGAACAGTCCGATCACCGTCACCACTTGCGTGACCAAACGGTTTCCGAAAAGTGCGCCTTCCCGGAAAAAATGCTGCATGGTCTGGACGTCCTGCACCGGCGTGGCCGCGTCCAACCTGCGGACCTCAGCCAGAACCGGTCCGGCCAGCGTGGTGGGATCCACGGCCGTTTCCACGTGCAAAGTCATCAGCGATTCGTATTGCTGCGAGAAGGGTAAATAAAGAAATGGTAGCGGGTGCTCCGACAAATCCCGGTACTTGATGTTTTTCGCAATACCGACCACCTGAAGCGTCTGCTTCCCCATTTGAATCCGCCCGCCAATCGCGCTTCGTTTCGGCCAATAGGTCTGGGCCATGGCTTCATTCACGATGGCAACGGGAACTGACGATTGCGTATCGCTGCTCTGGAACTTCCGCCCGGCGACGACTGGAATTTGCATGACGTTGAAGTAGTGCTCATCTACCGAGTCGACAAGAATGGACAGGCTCTGCTGGTCGCGCGGCATCTCATACCCTTCGATCACGACAGTCTTGCTCGATGACGTTACGCCCAACGGGATGTGCTCGCCGAGCGCTACGGAACGAACGCCGGGAAGGCTACCGACGCGCTCCTCGAGCTGGCGGTAGAAAGCCCGGCCCTGCGACTCCTGGTAGCCCACCAGAGATGGATCCATGGTGAGCAGCAACACATGATCGGTCCGGAAGCCCGCCGTGAATCCAGTCGCGTTTGCGAAATCCTTCACCAAGAGCCCGGCGATGAGCAACAGCAGCATAGACACTGCCACTTGACCGATTACTAGAATGTTTCGCACCTGGAAGCGGCGACGTTTACCGGACAGCGCGGCATCACCCGATTTCAAGGTTCCGCTTAAGTCGGTCCTCAGCGTGTGCAGCGCCGGTGCGATTCCGAAGACAATACCGCTGAGTGCGGATGCAACGGCGCAGAACGCGAGGACGCGCATATCCAGGTGGGCCACCAACCACAGCGGCAACGCGGTAGGAAGCCGGATGGCGGAGAAGAACTTGATTCCAACCAGCGCCAGGCCCAGGCCGGCTGCGCCGCCGGCAAACGCCAACAGCAGGCTTTCAGTTAGCAACTGCCGAACCAAACGCGCGCGGCTGGCGCCAATAGCCAGGCGAATAGCAATTTCGCGCGATCGCGCACGGGCGCGCGACAACAACAGGCTGGCCACGTTGGCGCATGCGATCAGCAAAACCAGGCCGGCAATTGCGAGAAAAATTGCGGTTTCGAGCGCGTCATCTGGATCGACGCGCATGCGGGCTTGAAGCTCAGTCATTGCAAGGGCGCCGCGTCCCCGATTGGTATCCGGATAAGCCTGCTCTAAATTCCGAGCTATGGTTTGCAGTTCGGCTTGCGCCTCGGACGCGGTGCGTCCCGGCTGAAGACGTCCGTAGACCGATAGATTGAGGCGATCGCGGTGGCCCAATAAATCCTTCTCATCCGGCGCGAACCGTGGCGTGACACCCTGAGGCACGTACATGGACTCGTGGACATAACGGTCGAGGCCAGGGAAACCCTGCGGAGCCACGCCGATGATGGTGAAGTCCACTTTGCTGAGCTTCACCGTGCGTCCGATGACGGAAGGATCGCGGCCAAATTGCGAGTTCCAGACGGAATCGCTGATAATGACCACGGGCTCGCGATCCTCGTCCGCGCGGAATCCTCGCCCCAGCGAAGGCCTGACGCTTAGTACGTCAAAAAAATTCGTCGTGACGGCCAAGCCGAGCATGAGTTTCGCTGGCGCATCGGGATTCGGGTTAAAGCCGATCGCGATGTTCTTGTAGCCTAGCAACCCGGAAAGAGTCTTGGCGTGATCGCGAAAGTCAAGGTAATCGGGATACGAAATCCTGCCATATCGTTCCGTTTGTGAGGTGCTAACCACGCCACCATATCCGAGGGATGATCCACCGGCAGCGGCCGCAGAAGCATGGCGTCAGCCAGGCTGAACATCGAGGTATTGGCGCCTATACCGATGGCGAGCGAGAGAATGGCGACGGCGCTGAAGCCGGGGTTAGCGGCCAGCATCCGGATTCCGTAGCGAATGTCGTTCCAGAGTGTGCGCATATCTTCCTACTACGACGCACACCCCGGATTGAAAGTTCAAATTTTGTTAAGAACGCTTAGACCGGGCTGATCAGACCAGAGCAGGCTGAGGCACGCCTGCCTTCAGGTACCACGGTTTGGCGGTTTTGGTAGCTGCGTTGACGGCCTCGATATTCTTCACGCCCTCGGTGGAGAGCCAGTCTTCCAGCGCCTTCACGCCTTGCTTAGCGTAAATCGGCATGCCATCCTTCCACGTGGCTCGTCCGCACAGCACGCCGGAATAGTCGGTACCGGCTTCGGCAGCCATGGTCAATTCCTCGACGAATTGGGCATTGCCCACGCCGGCGCTCAAATATATAAATGGCTTCTTTGCGGCGTCCGCGGCGCGACGAAAATAATCCAGCGCTTCTTTCCGCGTGTAGGCTTTTTGCCCCTTGTAGACGCTGCTGCCTTCGACGAAGTTCGCGTTGATTGGAACTTCTACCTTCAGAACGTCCACACGGTATTGGGGTTTCGAGAACTCTTCCATGCTCTTGGTAACGCTCACCGGTTTCTGCTTGGCAAATTCCAGGCCCTTTTCGTCGCCACCTTTGGGATCGTAGCCGACGAATTCGAGGAAGAATGGGATCTGGTGAGTCTCGCACTCGGCGCCGACGCGTTCGATGAAGGCATGCTTTATGTCATTCAACGGCGCTTCTTCGAACGGCGAGTAATAGATGAGAATCTTGACCGCGTCGGCGCCCCAATCGACGATGCGTTTGGCGGAGACGTGCGACAGCAGATCGGGCAGGCGGCCGGGTTGGGTGTTATCGTAGCCGGTCTCTTCGTAGGCCAGCAGCAGGCCTGCGTTTTTGGAGCGCGCCTTGGCGGCGGGGAGTCCAAATTCGGGATCCAGCAGGATCGCGCTGGCGTGTGGCGTCAGGATCTTCGAGACCGCCACTTTGAATTCCGTCATCATCTCAGGAGTAACCTGGCCGGTAGGGATGCCCTTGCCTGCGGCGATGGCCTTTTGCAAGCTGCCCCGCTGGTCCATCGCGGCAGCGGCGATGATTCCGTTCTTGTTTGATAGCGCCGTCATATGACGGAGTTTTCCTTCGGATATGCTCATAGATCTCCTATCACTTAGATTGTCTCGCAGAATGGGGCCGCGAGGTGTTCGCACCGTCGAGAAACATCTTCGTCGAGAAACATCTTCTTTGATGGACGTGGGGCGGACCCCTGGTCCGCGGCCGACGCCCTCGTCGGCCCTGCTGGGGGGAATAGATATAGCATCGAGGTGCGGGTCCAGGGGGACCCGCGCGGACCAGGGGGTCCGCCCCACGACTGACTACTGCTTCGTAGAAGCGGTAACCGTTCTCGGGCCGTCATCCAATCCTTCAATGACGATTTTTCCGGGTGGGCGGGCCGATGCAGGCTGCTGCGCTGCCATTTGGCGTGCGGCTGTCAATAGTGTGTCAAACTGCTTGCCCATGTCATCCGTCATGAACCCGCCGAAACGCGCGAGCGCCACATCGCGGCTAAGGACTAGCGCGCAATGCACGGACGTTCCCTCAACGGCCGCCTGCATTTCACGAGGCGCACCCTTCAGCATGGGCCCCAGCAGCTTCTCGGCGATCTCCGCACTGGGCGTGTCCATAGTGAGATCCATGCGCAACTGGTTGCTGAGGCTCACGCCAAACTTGATGGCTGTTATCGGCGTACCGCTTCTCATCCCCTGCCCAAACGCGGCCAAGGCCGAAGGTTTCCCCCAAACCCAAAAGTGATACATCCCGGAAAGCTACTGCGCCCCTTTGAGCGGCGGTGTGACGGAGAGCGGGAAACTGAGACGATGGCGGACGAACTTGAGCGCAAAGGGAGAGCCCATGGCGATGGTGTCGACAGACACGCGCATCGACTGCAGACCGCCAACCTGCGCTCCTTCCGGGAAATCATCGAGGCGTCCCATCATGACCGCGAGAATTTCTTTGCCGTGAATCGAAATCACGGCCTGCGTAAGATCGCCTAGCTTCGCGAGCAGCTTGTCCTGCTCCTCCGGCGTGGCGCCCAGCTTTCCGGTCCACTGGCGGATGAGCGTGCGCGCCAACTCAGATTCCGCCAGGCTGGCCATGTTGATCCCAATCAGCAGATCCGCGTTCGGCTCCACCAATCTCCAATCCCACTCGCCAAGACGGACGTCGGACGGGCTGCCTTTGGTGCGGCGTGTCCGCGGCAACATCTCTTGCGTTGGCTCGGGGCTGGGTGCAACAACGGTCTGCGGCGCCGACGTTGTCGCTCTCGCGGCGGGAACCTTAGCCTTAGGCTTGGTCGAATTCTTGGTCGAATCCTTATCGGGGCACATCGCGTCGTCCGGGTTCTTCCCGCACCAAGAATTCGCCATTACCGCCTTCATGGATTCGTCCATGCTGATGGGCTTGCCATCTTTGCAAGTAGGCGCGTGTGGATTTTCGCGACAGTAATCCTCATACGAGTTGTACACCGGGATCTGCGCGAGCATAGCGGTTGCGGATAGGACAGCTCCGCAAAGGACTTTCGTAGAAAGATTCATACACCACTCCCCAACCCCGTTACAATCGATGGATGCGCAACGCCGCCTCAATTCTCGCCATCCTGCTAACGCAGGCTTGGGCCCAGACCACCCCGCCTGCACCGAAATATCCTGCTTATCCGAGCGAGACCCCCGCCGACTTCAAGCCGGTCACGGATAGTTTTGATTACACCAAGCGCGACGTGATGATCCCGATGCGCGATGGCGTGAAGCTGCACACCGTCATCCTTCTGCCGAAAGGCGCCAAGGGCGCGCCGATCCTACTGACGCGTACGCCCTACAATGCCACCGAACTTACCAGCCATTCCCAGAGTTCGCACCTCGGCCCCATGCTGCAGGGATATGACAACGCCACCGACGTGATTATCGAGGGCGGCTACATCCGCGTGGTTCAGGACGTGCGCGGCAAGCATGGTTCGGAAGGCGATTACGTCATGAACCGGCCGCTCAACGGGCCGCACAACCCCACTCCGGTGGATCACTCCACCGATACATATGACACGATCGATTGGCTGGTGAAAAACGTGCCGGAGAGCAACGGCAAGGTCGGCATCCTTGGTATCTCCTACGATGGCTTTCTCCCGCTGATGGCGCTGGTGAATCCACATCCGGCTCTCAAAGTTTCCGTTCCGATGAACCCCATGGTGGATGGGTGGATGGGTGACGACTGGTTCCACAATGGCGCGTTTCGAGAAACCATGATGTCGTACATCTACGAACAGGAAGCTTCGCGCACCTCGGAGGATAAGTGGTGGAACAGCCACTACGATGATTACGACGAGTTTCTGGAGGCTGGATCCGCGGGCGAACTCGGGCGCCGGCGCGGCTTGGAACAGGTCGGCTTCTGGGTAAAGCTGACGGAGCACCCTGCCTATGATGCCTTCTGGCGCGATCAGGCTATGGATCGGGTGCTCGCGGCGCAGCCGCTCAAAGTGCCAGTGATGTTGGTGGCGAGTCTTTGGGATCAGGAGGATATTTACGGCGCAATCGCCGTCTACAAAGCCATCAAGCCGAAAGACGACCATAACGACAAGGTATTTCTGGTCTTGGGTCCGTGGTTTCACGGCCAGGAAATTGGCGACGGAAGCGCGCTCGGTGCGTTGAAATTCTCAAGCGACACCGCGCTTCATTTTCGGCGCGAAATCCTGCGGCCGTTTCTGGATCGGTACCTCAAGGACGCCGCGCCTCAAGCTGATATACCGCCCGTCTCCGCGTTTGAGACAGGAACAAATGTGTGGCAGCGGTTGCCCGCTTGGCCGGTGGGTTGCGCAACCGGATGCACCTCACGAGCGACGCCACTCTACTTCGCAGCCGGCCAAAAGTTGAGCTTCGACGCGCCGAAGTCCGGTGACGAGGCGTTCGACGAATATGTCTCCGACCCAGCCAAGCCCGTGCCCTATCGTGCGCGGCCCATCGATAGAACCTCGTGGAATCGCTGGTTGGTGGACGATCAACGTGAAGAATCGGGCCGCACCGATGTGGCCGTGTTTGTCTCTGACGTTTTAACCGCGCCGGTAAAAATCAGCGGGCAGCCAATCGCGAACCTGATCGCGTCCACCAGCGGCACCGATTCAGATTGGGTAATTAAGGTGATCGATGTCTATCCCGACGAAGTGGCCAGCCAGCCGGCCATGGGCGGATATCAGCTTATGATTTCGGCGGACATTTTTCGAGGCCGCTATCGCGAGAGTCTGGAAACGCCGAAACCCATCGCGCCCGGCCAGCCGCTGCTTTATCGGGTTACGCTGCCGACCGCGAACCATGTCTTCCTTCCTGGACATCGGATGATGGTGCAGGTTCAATCCAGCTGGTTCCCGCTTTACGATCGCAATCCGCAGACCTTCGTGCAGAACATTTTTCTGGCCAAGCCGGCGGATTATAAGAAAGCCGTGCAGCGGATTTATCACGCGCCCGGCCAGGCGAGCTTTATTGAGCTGCCGCTGGTGTCGACGCCGTGAA
>CABEDY010000143.1_pt1 | contig 31630 bp, 24 predicted proteins | sample 3423171 | NCBI WGS metagenome assembly CABEDY01 (sample SAMEA5534333, study PRJEB31848) | metagenome | biome: tundra; feature: field; material: soil | place: USA | collected 2013-05 | depth 0.15 m | reverse complement strand
TCTTTTTACGAATGTGGAGAATCATGCCTGGACTTGGACGGCCCAGTCAAGGCAAACTATTAACATCTCAGGTGGGCCAAATTAGATGATCGAAGTGGGCCACGCCGGATGATCGAACTCATTTTGCGACTTGGCGGCCCAGGTCCGAACTTCTCCCTGTCCGATAGTCTGCGTTCCCAGGGACACGGTGTACGAGTAATCGTGATCGGGAGCGAGGTCGGCAACCGTAATTGAATTTGCCTTGGTTACCAAAGTCCGGCCGGCGATGTGGACATTAGCTTCTCCGCGTGAAGGAGTGGAGCGCCCGATAGTGTTGACGCCGTCCGTGGTGCCCCAGGCCAATTCAACGTAATCCGGCCCAAGGTCATCCACGTAGGTGTAGAATTTTTGTGCGTCCGCGCCGAGAGCGAAGACGAATACGAGCGGTAATAAGCGATACCCGAGGTGCGCGCGCAATTAGGTGGGGCGGACCGCCTGGTCCGCAGCCGACGCCCTCGCCGGCTTGACGGGTTGGGACGAAGTTGATGTTACTCGCGCGTGCAGACCAGGGGGTCTGTCCCACTTAGCGGGTTTGCTTGCAACTTCTGCCACAGGCTGTTAAGGCTGCTTTGCCGAACCGTTCTCGCGGGCTAATCGAACCTTGGCATCATCCAGCTTCTTCTGAACCTTCGCTACTTCAGTGTGATCCAGATCGCTCGGCGCGCCGGCCTGCCATTCCTTAAGTGAACTCTGCCATTGGGCAATGGCATCCCGGATCTTGCCTTCGTGGAAGTACACGTCGCCGAGATGATCGTGCACGGTGGGGTCGCGCGACATCAGCTCCAACGCCTCTCGCAGCTTCGCTTCGGCTTCCGGCAGCTTGTTCAGGCGGAACAATACCCATCCCAGGCTATCTAGATAAGCGCCGTTCTTGGGCTCCCGCTCCACCGCCTTCGCGATAAGGTCGCGAGCTTCCTCCAGGCGAATGCCACGATCCGCCAACATATAGCCCAGATAGTTCAGCGCCGAGGCATTGTCGGGAATGATGGCCAGCGCCTTGCGGAACTCCTCTTCCGCTTCGGTATAGTTCTTCATGCGTTCGTACATGGCGCCCCGCATGAAGATCACCGCTTCCTTGTCATCGTTCCCCGGGGAAAGCTTCTCGGCCGCATCCAACATCTTCGCCATCTCGGGGAAGTTTTTGGCTTTGTCGTAGATCTGCGCCAGATTGATGTAGGTGTCCCGGTCGTTCTTGCCGTCCAGCAATTTGCGTGTTTCGGCGACGGCCTCGTCCGTTTTCCCCAAGTCCGCTAGCAGCGATGCGTGTACACTACGCACCAGCCTGTCGTTCGGATATTTCTTGGACGCTGCTTGTGCTTCCACTTCGGCTTTCGGGAAATCCTTCGCTAACCTGTATGTTTCAATCACCTCGGCCGACGCGCGAGGAGCGACATCCGGATCCACCTCCGCCATCTGATGGTACGTCTCCACAGCCGCGGTGTACTGTTCTACTTTCTGGTACAGCCCTCCCAGACCGTCCAACAGGGAAATTCGATTGTTGCGCTCGTCGGCGCTATAGGTCTTCTTCGCGGTGGAATCGAGGATTGCCTTGAGAGCCTTGATGGCTTCCGAAGTTCTTCCTTCCGAGGCCAGAAGGGTGACCTCGTTGTACTCGATCTCAATGTTGTTGGGGTCCAGTTCCTTGGCCTTGTCGGCAGCCTCATGGGCCTTGGCGAAATCTCTCTTTTGTTGATAGATCTTCGAGATCCGCAACAGTGCTAGCTGGTCCTTTGGATCTTCCTCAATCAAATCCTGATATACCTTCAAGGAGTCGTCGATCTGATCGGAATAAAGCAGGTCCTGAGCCAGCATATGCTTGAGGTCGGAATTGCCCGGCTGTTGCTCGAGGGCGCGCCGCAGCATTTCAGCCGCCAGGGAATAATCTTTCAACTGCTCATAAACCTGCGCAAGACTCGTGAGACTGCGCGCGGTGGGGTCCTTGTCGGCTACTTTCCGCAGCAAATCGGCGGCGGCCTTCGCATCTCCCAGATCACTGTACACCTGGGCTTGGCCGGTCATGGCGTCTTCATTTCCGGGATCGAGTTCCAGCACCTTGTTGTAGGCGGCCAGCGCCTCGGTGGAATTCTGCGAAATCTTGTCCAGACGGCCCAGCATCAGCCAGCTCTCCACGTCTTTAGGATCGCCAGCGGTGATCTTCTGGAACTGCTCGATGGCCTTCTTGACCATATTCTCGTCGATCCGGTTGGCTTGCGAATCGCCGATCAGGCGCGTATAGATGCGGGCTAGCAACCGGCGTGAGTTCAAATCGTCCGGATTCTGCTTCAGAGCGTCCTCGGCTTCCGTAACCGCTTCGCGCAGCCGGCCGGACTGGATGTAGAGGTCCGAGAGTTCTTCGGCGATGAAAGTCGCGCTCGGATCGGCCTTCAGGGCTGCCCTGTAAGCGTCGACGGCTTTGGTGAAGAGCTCACGGTTACCGGAGGCTCCCGCAAGTTCGGCGTACAAGTGGCCCAGCGAGTAGTTGTAGTAGGAGGCCGCCTTGTCGGCAGTGGTCCCGGCAGGCTTCGACGCCGCGGCGTTGTCCTGGCCAAAGGCGCCGGCAACCAGTAACAAAGGGCAGGCAAAGCTAAGAAACCGGCTGGATGGGATCATTAAAAAAGGCGCTCTCTTTCCCTTCAGTCCGATCAGGGGATCGGGCGTGGGCATTCTGCTTTTAGTATAACCCCGAAACCGGCGCGAGGTCGCTGGAGCGTTAACATCGGGTGAGCGACATAGATATGGAAAGCATGTAGGCATATACGAAAAACAGAGCCGCGACCGGCAGGAAGCGCTGCCACGAACGCGAGAACTAGCGCCACTCGTGCTATCGCTCCCTCCCGGTCGCGGCTCGGCTACTTTCCTCAAAAGGCTCCACTTTTATGTCGCGCACCCGTTAACATCAGCAAAGCAAGCTTGTGACGCCCACTCGTTTAACACCGCTGCCGATTGTGCTGGGGCCCACAGGGTCCGGGAAAAGTGAACTAGCCATTCATATCGCACTGGCGATCGGCGGCGAGATCGTTAACTGCGATTCCCTGCAGGTCTACCGGCGCTTTGACATTGGAACGGCCAAGGTGCCTGAGGCTGCGCGGCGCGGCGTTCCCCATCATCTCATCGATCTGATCGAGCCCGATCAACTGTTCACCGCGGGCGATTACGCGCAGCAGGCGCGCGGAGTGCTCACCGAGATTGCCGCGCGCCGCCGCACACCCATAGTGGTGGGCGGCACTGGATTTTATCTGCGTGCGTTGCTGGAAGGCTTGTCTAAGGGACCGTTACGGAATCGAGCGTTGCGCGAGCGGCTGGAACTCAGGGAGCGGAAGCGGCCCTTGAGTCTCTACCGGATACTTTCGCGTTTGGATCCCACCGCTGCGTCGCGCATTCACGCAAATGACACAAAAAAAATCGTTCGTGCCCTCGAGGTTCGACTATTGGAAGGGCGGTCCATCACCGAATTATTTTCACGAGGGCGCAACGCGCTCACAGGTTTCCGCCCCATCAAGCTCGGCTTGAATCCGCCCCGCGCGCTCCTCAACCAGCGGCTGGACGCGCGTACTGTAAGCATTTTCGAAGCAGGCCTCATGGAGGAAGTGCGCAATCTTCTCTCGAGCGGAGTGTCCAGGGATGCCAAACCATTCGAATCGCTAGGTTATAAACAAGCGTTACAGGTGCTGGAAGGCCGCTCGACCTTAGAACAGGCCCTGCACTCCACACAAGTTGAGACCCGCCAATATGCCAAGCGGCAAGTTACCTGGTTTCGAAAGGAACCGGATGTTCAATGGCTGGCGGGTTTCGGGAACAATCTGGAGGTCGAAGCGCAGGCTCTCGCGATCGTCAAAAGAGAATCCGTATTCTAACTTGTTTATATTAGTTTTTCCTTCGGAACCAAAATCATTTTCAAACGTATTAGGAGGTGTAGTTAACGACATTTCGAAGTTCAGGAGCCAACAAAGTGGTTAAAAAATCCATACTCGCATTCGCTACATTTGCGCTCGCAGTGGCGAGTGCAGCTTCCAGTTACAGTGTTACTTTCTTTCAGCCCGTGGTGGTGAACGGCCAGACGTTAAAGGCCGGTGACTACAAGGTCCAATACAGCGACACCAAGGCCACTATCCAGCAGGGCAAGACCGTCACCGAAGTGCCCATAAAAGTCGAGACCAACACCGACAAATATGCCACCACCACCGTCCGCTTGAATGGGACGCAGGTTGAGGAAATCCGCCTGGGTGGTACGCACACAAAACTCGTTTTTGAAAAGACGGGTGCGGGAACTAATTAACCGTTACAATTTCGAAGACCGGGAGTAAATAAATGGGGCAGGTTAACGAACCTGCCCCGCACTCTAACCCGCTAGAATGGTTCCGTGCGATGCGTTTTGGCGTTGGTATGCTTTTTCCTGGCCCTTCCGGCAGTTAGGGCGGACACTTACTTAGTCCTGCCCTTTTTCAACCTTTCCAAAAGTGCGAATTTGAACTGGATCGGCGAGAGCCTGGCCGAGACTTTGCGCGAGGCGCTGTCGTCCGAAGGTGTGATTACGCTTGATCGCGATGATTGCGTGGAAGCGTATCGGCGCCTTGGCATTCGCCCCTACTCGCTGTTAACAACGGCCTCCGTGGTGAAGATTGGCGAAGCGGTGGATGCCGAGCAGATGGTGTTCGGCGGGTTCGACCTGAAGCCGAGCGCGGACGCCTCCATGAAAAGCCGAGGCTCGCTTCAGATCACAGCGCGGCTCCTTGACCTGAAGCATATGAAGCAAGGCCCCGAGCTTCGCGAGGTGGGTGCGCTGGAGGATCTGGCGGCTTTGCAGGGACACTTGGCGTGGCAATTACTTCGGTACCTCAAAAGGGAAGGCGCGCCGTCGGAAGCCGAGTTTCGCGAGCGGCATCCCGCCGTGCGCGTGGACGCCATCGAAAACTACGTCCGGGGCCTTCTGGCGGCCAATCCGGATGAGGAGCATCGCTTCTTCACTCAGGCGGCTCGTCTGGATTCCCATTATTCGCAGCCGTGCTTCCAGCTCGGACGCCTGCTGTGGAAGAAGAAGGAATACAAATGGGCGGCAGATTGGTTTCAGAAAGTAGCGCCCTCGGATGTGCACTATCACGAAGCGAATTTCTTTCTCGGGTTGTGCCGCTATTACACCGGAGACTTCACCGGCGCACAAGCCGCGTTCGAATCGGTGGCCCGCATTGTTCCGCTCAACGAGGTGTACAACAACCTGGGCGCCGCCGAATCCCGGACCAATCTCGCGGAGGCCCTCGCGAATTTTCGCAAGGCTCTGGAGGGGGATGAGAGCGATCCGGCTTATCGATTCAACGTTGGATACGCTATGTGGAAACAAGGCGATTTCGCGGCCGCCGGCGAGTACTTCCGCGCCGTCCTGGAACGCAATCCCGAAGACGAGCAGGCCAGCCTACTCCTGGCGCGTTGTGCCAGCCGCACCGGCTCACGTCCCGGTGAGGCCCGCACGGAGGGCCTGGAACGCCTGAAGACGAACTATGAAGAAAGTGCGTACTGGCAATTGAAGGCCGTGCTTCAACCGCACCAACAAGAGTAGGACAAGCCTCCGGCTTGTCCAGGCAAGCCGGAGGCTTGCCCTACACTACGGTCCTTGGTAGTCGAACTTGATGATCCCATCACGGTAATCGATGGTGATCGTAAACAGACTGAGAACCGGGAGCCCCAGAAATCCCGAGATTTCGGTCCCGATGCCGCGGCTCTGCGGCCACATATCAAACGATGTCATCCCCAGGCTCTTCTGCCGGAACCCGGCGAATTGCAGGTACAGATTGCCGGTTTGATAAACATCCGCCACTTGTCCATTGATTCCGCGCAGACCCAGCTTGTCGTTGCGATCGAGTTTGCTCACCTCCGCGGCCATGTCGTAAGAAATGAGAGTTCGCGCGGCGCCCGTATCGATGACGAAGAGGGCTTCCCGCGATTCGCCTACGCGCGTCGGGATCAGCAACATGTGACCAAATTGAAAAAAGCGCGTCCAGCCCTGCATATCCGCGCGCGGAGTTGCATCCAACGACTCTTCACTTTCGGGGCGATAACCCGGCAGCGGTTCCAGGCGTAGTGTTCTCGCCGCAAAATCCATGGTGACGATAAATTGCGAGAACACGTCGGTTCCAATCAAGCCGTCCTCAATGTCGACGAATTCCTGGTTTGAAACATTGATCAAGGCATCCCGAAACTGGACGCTTCCAATCCCCACGCGGGCGGCCAGGCCGGCGTAGCCACTGCGCAATTTTGCGTTATCGCCAAAGCCGTTCAGGTTCACATCGGTGAGACGCTCCACTCCCGCCCGCTCGGCCGCGCTGCGCTGGATGACAATGCCTCCGGCGCCTGTGTCCAGCACCAGCTTCAACTTTTTTCCGTTTATGTCTACTTCCACGCCGTATGAGCGCGTATGGTTCGAATTGACTAACGCCAGTAGCGGAATTTCAGTTTTTTCGTAAGCGCTGGCAAGCGCCGTGATTTTCCGCCCGCGCAGCGACTTATCCAAGCGTATGTGCTGGCGAAGTCCATCCAGCTCCTTCTGCTCACGATTGGGGTCGGCCATGGAAGCGTATGTTTCCAGCGCATCGATATGCTCGGCGCCCTTCAGCCGATTCGCCCAAGCCAGGAAAAGTTGCGCATCTCTTGGAGCCAGCTCATGAGCCCGCCGAAAGTACTGATCGGCAGTCATATCCATGGACATACAAGCGGCAATTCGGGCCAAGCCCCACCAGGCTCGCGCAAAACTCGGATCCAGTTTGGTGGACTGCTTGAATTCGGTTTCCGCGTGAGCGAAGTCGCCGCGCCGGAACAGGACTTCTCCGGCTAGCTCATGCGCCGCGGCCGACTCGGGCGCATCCGCAAGAGCCTTTTGAGACAACTTCCAGGCCGTGGTGACGCCTTCGTTCGCGAGCGCCTTGCGCCCCAGCGCCAAGGTGTTCTCAACCGCCTCGCCCGTCCACGCGCATGTCGCGCATGCGAACGCGATCAGTAATCTGAACGGCGCTTCCTTCATTTCTTGCTTCCAATTTCAACAATAGCAGTCCCTCTGTGGGGCAGGATGTCAGGCTTCCCGTCCTGCCCCACAACCTGAACAAAATCGCGAAACGGTATAATCCATAAAGCTCATGCTCGAAGCGTTCGGATTATCCGACCCTGGTTGTGTCCGCCCGAACAACGAAGATTGTTACTTGATTGCGCCCGATATGGGACTCTATGTCGTCGCTGACGGCATGGGTGGCGCGCAGGCTGGCGAGCGCGCCTCTAAACTTGCTGTCGACACCCTGGCCGCTTTCATCGCTAAGTCCGGCCATGCTACCGCTGAGATGCTGGCCCAGGCATTTCAGGAAGCCAACAACCATGTGATGAACGCCGCCTCGAACGACGTGAACCTGGAAGGCATGGGAACCACGCTGGTAGCCGCGCTCGAGGCCGGGCCCGAAATCCTGATCGCGAGCGTTGGCGATAGCCGCGCCTACGTGTACCAAGGCAATGAATTGATCGGCATCACGGAAGATCAAACCTGGGTTCACGAAGTGGGGCGCAAGTTAGGAATCGACGAGAGCAGCTTGCGTTCGCATCCCATGCGTCACGTGCTGACCATGGCCATCGGAGTGAGTCCCGAACTTCGAGTGCATTCTTATTCGCTGAAGCCGCAGCCTGGAGCGGAGATTTTGCTTTGCAGCGACGGGTTGCACGGCGTGGTGGATGACGGCGTCATCGCGGAGGCTCTGGCTGGCAATGGCAACCTGGAGTCGAAGTGCCGCAAGTTGATTGAGGCCGCGAAGGCCGCGGGTGGACCTGATAACATCACCACCGTTCTCTTGCGCGCTAAATAGCATTGGTTTACGGTCTTTTACACCTTTCGAGGTAACTTCTTGCTTCCTCGCGCCACCAAACAAGCAGTGAGTCGTGTATTCCTTCCTAGTATTGTCCTGGCGCATTGCCTAATCGTCACAACGTTGATGGCCGCCGAGTATCACGGGATTGTTAAATCCGGTGGATTGCCGATTCCTGGTGCTTCGGTAACCGCGACCCAAGGCGAAAAGAAACTGATCACCACTACGGACGAGCAAGGGGCTTATAGCTTCCCGGACCTCGAGGACGGTGCCTGGACGATCACTGTCGAAATGCTTGGATTCGGCAAAATTAGCCGCCCTGTTACAATCGCGCCGACGGCTGCCAGTTCGGATTGGGATTTGCGGCTCCTACCGCTGGGTTCCAAGCCGGAAGCCGCCGCCGCTCCGCATAAAGAACCAAACGCTATCGCTGGAACTCCGCCAACTCCAGCGGCGCCAACCAAGGGCGCTGCTCCTCCTTCGCAAAATGCGACAGCGGCTAATGGATCAAATTCCAGTGGCCGAGGCCGCAGTGCGCAAGCAGGCGCAGGCAGGCCAGGCTTTCAACGCCTGGACGTGAACGCAACGGGAGACGCCACAGCTTTACCAGGAGAAAGTACGGGCTCGGAAAACGATTTGACCTCGGGCAACCTCAACCAAAATGCCAATGAGGCCCTGGTCGTGAATGGCAGCCTCAGCAATGGTGTGAATGCACCGCAACAGAATGACTGGATGATGTACGGCGGTGGGCAAGGTGGTCCCGGCGGTCCGGTCGGTCCTGGTGGACCGCCGTTTGGTGGGGCGGGCGGTCCTGGCAGTATCAGCGTCGGAGGTCCGGGCGGTCCCGGAGGTCCGGGAGGTCCCGGCGGCGGTGGCCCCGGAGGGCCTGGCGGACGATTCGCAGGCGGCGGCCGTGGTTTTCCTGGCGGTGGGCCGGGTGGCCGCGGCGGACCTCGCGCAGCCGGAGCGAACGGCCGCACCTCGTTTGGAAATGCGCGACGGCGCCGCAGGCAGTACAACGGCAACCTCGCGTTTGTTTTGGACAACTCAGCGCTGGATGCCAAACCGTATTCGCTCACCGGCCAGGAGACGCCCAAATTGGCTTACGCACATTTCCGCACCAACGGCTCGTTCGGTGGTCCGTTGAAAATTCCCAAGCTCCTGAGCGGCGAAAACACAACTTTCTTCATCAATTACCAATTGACGCGTAACCGGAATGCCAGCATCGCCACAGGTCTTGTGCCTACCGCGGCCGAGCGCTCGGGCGATGTTCCCGGCGTTACCGGTCCACTCAGCCCGCAGGCGCTGGCGCTCCTGAGTTTTTATCCGCTGCCAAATTTTTCCGGCAGTTCTCGCTACAACTACCAGGTCCCGCTAGTAGGCATTGGAAATCAGAGCAACGTAAATGTTCGCGTCAGCCACACCATCAATACCAAGAACCAGATCAGCGGCGGATTCGGGTGGCAGGCCGGTAACACGACCAATCCGAATCTGTTCGGCTTCATCGATTCCAGCAACACCACCGGTATTAATTCCAACTTGCAGTGGACTTATCACTTCACCACCTATCTGATCAGCAACCTGCGCTACAGCTTCAGCCGCTCTGCCGGTCAGACCACGCCCTTCTTCGCCAACACGCAAAACGTCTCGGGAAAAGCGGGCATTGAGGGCAACGATCAATCTCCCCTGTTCTGGGGACCTCCCAATCTTTCGTTTTCAAGCGGGATTACCGGCCTTTCGGACGGGAATTTTTCGCTGAACCATAACGACACCAACCAGGTGGGAGAGAACCTGATCTGGGTGCACGGCAATCACAACTTCACTTTCGGCGGCGATTTCCGCAGGCTCGACTTCAATCAGTTGTCGCAGCAGAATCCGCGCGGCAGCTTTCTTTTTACTGGCGCCTTCACTGGGAACGATCTCGCCGATTTCCTGGAAGGCTTACCCGCCACCAGCTCCATCGCTTACGGCAACGCCGACAAATATTTCCGTTCCTCCTGGGTGGATGGGTTCGTGAACGATGACTGGCGCGTGAAAAGCAGCCTGAGCCTCAATATCGGCCTGCGCTGGGATTTCCAGGCGCCCGTGAACGAACTCTACAACCGTCTCGTGAATTTGAATATCGGCCAGAACTTCACCACGGAATCGCCAGTTTGCGCCACCGAGCATTCCGGATGCACGCTAGCGAGCCAGGTCGGCTATCCTGATTCGCTGGTCCGTCCGAATTACCACGAATTTCAGCCGCGCATTGGCCTTGCCTGGCGGCCATTCACGCAGCGTTCCACGGTGGTGCGCGCCGGTTACGGCCTTTACTACAACACATCGGTTTATCAGCCACTCGCTAATCAGATGGCGCAACAATCGCCACTTTCCTATAGCGTCACGCAGGCGAATTCCCTCTCGAATCCTTATACGCTCGCCAACGCTTTCCTGACGCCGGCCATTACTTCTACGCCGCAGACCTACGCCGTCGATCCGAACTTCCACATCGGATATCTGCATTATTGGCAGGCATCGGTTCAGCAAAACCTGGCGTCTTCGATTGTCCTCACGCTCACCTATCAAGGCGACGTGGGCACGCATCAGTTGCAGGAATTTCTGCCGAACACCTTTCCGTCAGGATCAACGCCGAGTCCTTATCCTTCCGGTTACGTGTATATCACTTCGAACGGAAACTCCAACTACAACGCAGCCAGCGTCCAATTGCAGCGCCGCTTCCGCAGCGGTTTCTCCTGGAACGGGCTTTACGTTTTCTCCAAAGCTATCGACGATGCGCAGGGCATTGGTGGCCGCGCCAGCCCCGGCACCGCCTATGCTCAGAACTGGCTCGATCTTTCGGCCGAGCGCTCGCTCTCTAGCTTCAACCGCACCCACACATTCAATCTGAGCGTTCAATACAGCACCGGCCAAGGCGCCAGCGGTGGAACTCTGCTGAGCGGCTGGAAGGGAGCCCTCGCTAAAGATTGGACCTTTGCGACTACGCTAACGGCCGGGAGTGGCTTGCCGGAGACGCCGATTCTTCTTCAGCGTATTGCCACCGGGACTGGCGTGACGGGCACGGTACGCGCGGACTACATCGGTGGTTCACTCGACCCGACGCTTCCAGGCTACAGCTTCAACATCGACGCCTTCGCGAAGCCCCTTCCCGGCCAATGGGGAGACGCCGGACGGGATATTATCACGGGCCCGGTACAGTTCAATTTGAACGCGTCCGCCGGCCGGGTCTTCCGCATCGGCGAGCGCCGCAGCGTTGATATACGCTACGATGCCACCAACGTTTTGAACCATGTGACCTACACGTCCTGGAACACCACCTTAGGAAACGCCCAGTTCGGATTGCCGGTCAGCGCCAATACGATGCGCACCATGCAGCTCACGCTACGGATCAGGTTCTAAGCCATGCCACGCTCTGCGATTGCTCTTTTGTTAAGTGGCCTGTTGACGGTTTCCGCGCAACAGCCGCCCGCGCCGGATGCGGCCAGCGGTCCCAAAAAGGATCTGGTATTTTCCACCACGACGCAGTTGGTTGTCGAAGATGTCTTGATCAAGGGCAAGGATGGCAAGCCGGTCCTGGGTCTGAAGCCCTCCGATTTCACAATCACCGAAGATGGCAAGCCGCAGAAGATCAGCGTTTTTCACTTTCAAGAGCTGGAAGAGGGACCGTCGACCACACCGGCGCCTTCTACTCCGCCTGCCCCGGAGGTCGCTGCCGCGAAGCCCCCGCAAAAATCTACCGCGAGGCCCGTCACCACTATTGAGATTGCGCCCGAGACTCCCGGGAATCTCAAATACAGCAACCGCCGCTTGATGGTGATGTTCTTCGATATGACCTCCATGCCGATTCAGGATCAGAAGCGTGCCCAAACCGCCGCGCTGAAGTTCCTGCGAACGCAAATTACTCCCGCGGACATGGTGGCGATTATGACCTTCTCCAGCGACGTAAAAGTAATGGAAGATTTCACCGACGATCGCGATCTGCTGGAGAAGGACGTAAAAAGCCTAATCATCGGAGAAGGGCAGGGATTCGAAATCGACAATCAGGACGACAGCGCATCCGATACCGGAGCCGCCTTTCAGCAGGACGATACCGAGTTCAACATCTTCAATACGGACCGGCAGTTGGCGGCGCTCGAAACCGCTGTAAAAATGCTGGCGACGCTGAATGAAAAAAAATCGTTGGTCTATTTCGCCAGCGGCATCCAGCGCAACGGTCTGGACAACCAGGCGCAGCTGCGATCCACCATCAATGCCGCCATCCGCGCCAATGTTTCCTTCTATCCGATCGACGCACGCGGTCTGGTTGCACAAGCTCCTCTCGGCGATGCAACCAAGGGATCGCCCGGAGGGCAGGGTATGTACTCCGGCACCTCCGCGCGGGCGGTGACCAGCAATTTCCAAAATCAGCAGGAGACGCTCTACACGCTGGCTGCGGATACCGGCGGCAAGGCGTTGCTCGACAACAACGACCTTTCCATGGGTATCGTGCAAGCGCAGAAAGACATGACCAGCTATTACATCATCGGCTATTACACTAGCAACACCGCGCTGGACGGCCGTTTCCGCCGCATCAAGATTACGGTGAGTAATAGCGCGGTTGCGCGTGCGATATCCAAGCTCGACTACCGGCAGGGATATTACGGTGGCAAGACGTTCAAAAAATTCAATGATAGCGACAAGGAGCAGCAGTTGGCTCAAGCGTTGGCGCTAGGCGACCCCGTCACCGACATGGACATCGCCATGGAGCTGGATTACTTCCGGCTAGCGCGCGATCGCTACTTTGTCCCGATGGTGATTAAGATCCCGGGTTCTGAAATTGAACTGGCCAGGCATGGCGGCGCTGACAGCACGCGCCTGGATTTCATCGGCGAGATCAAGGATGCGAAAGGCGCGACTGCCGGAAATGTGCGCGATAACATCGAGGTAAAGCTGAAGGGCGAGAGCGCTCAACAACTGTCGAAGACGACCCTCGAATACGATACGGGATTCACCTTGGCGCCCGGAGCCTACACGGCCAAATTCCTAGCGCGAGAAAATGAAACCGGAAAAATGGGCACGTATGAAACTAAGTTTGTCGTGCCGGATCTCACCTTGGAACAAAAGTACCTTCCGATCAGCTCCGTGGTGCTGAGCAACCAGCGCGAAAAGCTGGACGCAGCCGTAGCCACCGCTGAAAAAGACAAGAAGATCTTGGCCGCCCACCCGCTGATCCAGGACGGAGTGAAGTTGATCCCGAGCGTAACGCGAGTGTTTCGCAAAGACCAGAATCTTTATGTGTATCTCGAAGCCTACGAACCAACCGCCGATGCCACACAGCCGCTAATGGCGAATGTGAGCTTCTACCGGGGAAAAGTAAAAGCCTTTGAAACGGATCCTCTCCAGGTGTCCGACGGCTTGAATCCGAAGACCAAAGCGGTCCCATTGCGTTTCAGTGTCCCGCTAGCGAAGCTCGAAGCCGGCAGGTACACGTGCCAGGTGAGCGTGCTGGATCCGACCGCGCAGAAGTTTGCCTTCTGGAGAGCGCGGATCGTAGTTCTTCCGTAGGGAAGAGCACCGACTCCCTTACGGTCGCGGTTCGGTAACGCTCATCCCTTCCGAGCCGCGAGCGTAAGCGACCGGTGAATTTCTTCCTTCATTTCAAATTGTATTTGAACGAGAATTGCAACCTCACCTCTTTCCCCCTGAAATCCTGGGGAAGCGGCGGAAAGGGCACGGACGCGCTGAGGCTGGCGACGGCGGCGCGATCCAGGGATTCCGTGCCCGAAGGCACCGCAATCACCACCTTCTCCAAGTGTCCATCGCGCGCGATTATGAACTGAAGCAGCACCACTCCCCGGACGCCCATGCGAGCGGTCTCGGGAATTATCGCGAACCAGTTTTTCCGGACGCGAGCCAAAATCTGAATCAGATACGGCTTGAAATCCACGCCCATGGGATCGCTTAGCAACTCCAAACTGCTGCCGGGCGTTCCCGGTAATTGCGGCTGCCGCATGGTCTCCGGCAGACTCGGCGGCTGCTCGATATCTCCGACAGAAAGATTACCCTGGCGGCCGGCGCGCGCAACGTCGTGGATGGCATCTTCGAGCGTCGTCTTTGGAAGCGGGAGCTTGGCCAGACTGTGCACCGCGCCGGTCCCCTGTTGGCCCGGCGTTTCGAACGCGAGCTTCGGCTTCTCCTCCGGCTGGATCTCGGGCGGCTTCGCCTTAGGGACTCCAGCGGCTGGTGGCGGAGGAGGGGGCGGCGTGACGGCAGCTTCGAGCTTAGGGGGATCGGGAGTGCCGACCTTCTGTGTCTCGGGTTTTTGCGGTGTTGGTGTTGGCGGATGGAAAACCCGCGCGGCCGGTGCGGGAGGCAGGCGCTGTTCGGACGCCGGACGCGGCTTCAAGTCCTCCACGTTTACTTCCTTGCTCACCTTGCTTTTGTTGGGAGCCTTCTGCGTGAGGTCGCTGGGCATGATCAACGTCACCCGTTGAATATTGCTCACGATTTCGGGGACACTCCGGGGCGTGGGCGGGGCCAAACTTGCTATCCCAAAGGCAATCAGCAGAAGCAGAATGTGGACCGCAACTGAACCGATCCCGGCGCGGACCCAGCGGCGCGAGTCGGTGGACTCGTGCCAGTCCATCAATAGATTCGGGCCGGAATCTGCATCTAAAGCCATGATGACGGAGTAACTTAAGAGACGCTCGCTCGAAGCCGGAAGTTGCTACTGAAGCGTTTGAATTTGCTGTCGGACCACCTTCGCGTGCTCTTCGATTTTACCAAGAATGGCTAGCGCAATCTCAAGCGCCCGCAGCCCTTCGTCGCCCGAGGCCGGCGGCCGGCTGCGATTCCTGACGGCTTCGAGGAAATCCTCGATTTCCAGCCGCAGGGGCTCGTCCTTGGTGACGGGCAAGGGCTGAAATCCAATCTGCTGATTTCCAGAAACCGTGAAGACCACGGCATCCTGTTTTTGGTAATCGAGTGAGACGTATTGATGTGGCTGAAACAGCCGCAGCTTGCGAACCCGCTCTGTCGAGACGCGGCTGGCAGTCAGATTCGCGACGCATCCGCCCGGGAAAGCCAGGCGCACATTCGCGATATCCACTTTGTCGGAGAGAATCGAGATGCCGGCGGCGCGAATCTCTTCCGGCAGCGTACCCACCAGGTCCAGCACGATGTCCAGATCGTGAATCATCAGGTCCAGCACCACATCCACATCCAGGCTGCGTGGGCTGAACAGACTCAGCCGATGAATCTCGAAGAACAACGGCAGCCGGACAATTTTCTTCAAGGCCGCCACGGCGGGATTGAAGCGCTCCAGATGCCCAACCTGGAGAATGCGTCCGTGACGGGCCGCGGTTTCGACCAATCGCCGCGCGGAAGCCAGGTCATGAGCGATGGGCTTCTCAACGAGTACGTCGATGCCATTTTCGAGGAGTGTGCATCCGACTTCGGCATGATGCGAAGTAGGTACTGCAACAACGGCCGCGTCGATTTTGCCTGCCAGCTTCGCGGGTGTTGCATAAACCGGGCAAGCGTATTCCGCGCCGGCAGCGGCAGCGCGATCGGCATTGCTGTCGACCACACCCGCAAGCTGGGCGTTCGGAGATTTGCTGAGAATCCTTAAATGGTGGCGGCCGAACGATCCGGCGCCGATCACTACCACTCGGGGTTTGGTCAAAGTCTAAATTAGCATGAGCCACGGATGCACACGGATGGACACGGATGTTTTTCACTCTTATCCGTGTTTATCCGTGTTTATCCGTGTGCATCCGTGGCTAATTCGTATCCCGCTACGCTGATGCCGTGATCATTCGCACGCGCCAGCATCTCATCCCGATCCAACAACAACGTCCGCCCGGCATCCACAGCCAATACCGTCGCGCCGGTTTCCTTCATCACCTCGATCGTACCTGGGCCGGCCACCGGCACGTCGAACAGCAAGTGGCCGCGGCGGCGTGAAACTTTCACCAGGCGCAGCGGCTTTCCGTTCACTAGCGAGGCTGCCCGGCGCAGCATCGCATCGGTTCCCTCCATGGCCTCCACCGCAACACACGCGCGATCGCAGATGGCCACGCTTTGTCCCACATCGTGGTTCGCCAATGCGTTCGCGATCCGGCGTCCGTAGGCAATATCCCGCTCTTCGTCTTTCGATGGCTTGCGCTTCGTAAGCACGCCGCTACCCGCCAGCAGCGGCTTCAATAGCAAAGTGGAATCCGCCAGCCGGATGCCTTCATCGGCTAAAACCTTCGCTACAGCGCCGATCAAACCATTGGTGTTCTTCTGCTTGAGCGCGCCCAGCAGCTTCAGCAATCGCAAATCCGGTTGAATGGCGGAGAAGATACTCGCGTGCTTCACCTGCCCGGCCATGATGACTTCGGTGATCTGTTCTTTCTTCAGGATTTCAATCAAGCGGCTAAGCTGGCCGAGCGAAATCCAATAGCAGCGAGCGGCCAACTGCTCGATCTCGCGCGAAGCTTCTTCCTGGATTCCGATCGCGACCACTTCGTCGCCCAAACGGCGCGCGGTTTCGAGCGCCAGTAATGGAAATCTGCCGTTGCCGGCGATCATGGCGTAGCGGCTCACTTGACGAACCCACGCTCGGATGCGGCGATGAAAGCGAGGAGCTCCTCAATCTCGGGCCCAATCTCCACCTCACTCGAGATGCGCTCCACGGCCTGCCGGGTGTTCAATCCCGATTTTGTCAGTAATCGAAAGGCCTTGTGCAGATTCTCGATGGCTTCCTTGGTGACGCCGCGCCGCTCCAAACCGACTTTGTTCTCGCCAAAAACGCGGGATTCTCTGGGGCTCACGGTCAGCGAGAACGGCAGTACGTCGCGAGTAATCACGCTGTAGCCGCCCACGAATGCATGCCTTCCCACGCGGCAAAACTGATGCACGCCGCTGAATGCTTCAATCACCGCCCAGTCCTCAACCACAACGTGGCCGGCGAAGGTGACGCTGTTTCCGAGCACCGTTCGATTGCCCACTCGCACATCATGCGCGATGTGTACATAGGCCATCAGCAAGTTGTCGTCGCCGATCTCAGTGATCAGCCCGCCCGCTTCAGTGCCGCGGTGAATCGTCACGAACTCTCGAATCTTGTTCCGGCTTCCGATGCGTGTCTCGGAACGCTCGCCCTGGTATTTCAAATCCTGCGAGGCAACGCCCACGGTGGAAAAGGGGAAGAAGATATTGTCCTCGCCGATCATGGTGACGCCTTCCACATACACGTGAGCCATCAGCCGCGTTCGGGCGCCTATGTGAACGTGCGAGCCGATGATGCAATAGGGTCCGATTTCAGCGCTGTCCGCAATGCGGGCCTGTGCGTCGACTATTGCAGTGGGGTGAATCGCCATAGCGATTGCTTACAGTACGGGCGCGGGCGCTTCGGCAATGGCCGGCTCTACCAACGGTGCGCGGTCCGCCAGCTTGCACATCAGAATGGCCTCGGCCATTACCACTCCGTCCACCGTGGCCTGCCCATGCATCTTAGCGACGCTGGCCTTGCGCTTGGTCACTATCATTTCAATACGCAGTTGATGACCGGGCAACACCGGCCGGCGGAATTTCGCCTCCTCGATGGAAGCCAGCAACACCAGTTTATTTTTTCGATCCGGAATGCTTTTCAAAACCAGCACGCCGGCGACTTGCGCCATCGCTTCCAACACCAGGACGCCCGGCATCACGGGGAAGTCCGGAAAGTGGCCCGCGAAGTATGGCTCATTCATGGTGACGTTCTTGATGCCGACGATGCGGTCCGCTTCGAGCTCGACAATCGCATCCACCAGCAGCATGGGGTAGCGATGCGGAAGAATCTCGCGAATTGCCTGAATATCCAGGATGGGCATTGGAACTGGCTATTATAACAGCGATGCATCCATTCCTGGCTTTTGCGCGCTCCAAACAATCCGAAATCATCGCGTTGATTCGCGAACTGGTGGAATGCGAGTCGCCCAGCGACCATCCACCTTCCGTCAATCGCTTCGTGGACCTGCTGGCCAGCAAGCTGGAGAATGCAGCCCAGGTGAGGGCCTTTGGAGGCGGGCGCTTCGGTCGGAACTTGCTCGCGGACTTCCCGCTACCCGGAATGCGCAAGCAGCGCGACGGCCAAATTCTTGTGTTGGCACATTCTGATACCGTCTGGCCACTCGGCACGCTGGCCCAGATGCCCTTCCGAGAGAAAAGCGGTAGGTTGTGGGGACCTGGCGTGCTGGACATGAAGTCGGGCATCGCGTTTTTCTTGTTCGCTCTGCGCGCGCTGCGCGAGCTGGACATCCCGGTGGAGCGTCGCATAGTCCTGCAAGTGAATGCGGACGAGGAGGTGGGCAGTGAATCCTCGCGGCCAGTCACGGAAGCGACAGGGGAGCACAGCTCAGCCGTCCTCGTGCTCGAGCCCGGAACGGGCCTTACGGGAAAACTCAAGACCGCCCGCAAAGGCGTAGGCGCGTACACGGTGACCGTTCACGGCCGCGCTTCTCACGCTGGCGTTGATTTCGAAAATGGCGCCAGCGCGGTGATCGAATTGGCCCGGCAGATCGAGCGCATCGCGGGATTTACGAATCTGAAGCGAGGCCTGACCGTAAATCCCGGCGTGATTGCGGGTGGCACACGCAGCAACGTGGTTGCAGCCGATGCGTGGGCCGAGGTCGATATGCGCATCGCGCGCCTGAAGGACGCTCCCGCACTGGATAAGAAATTCCACAGCCTGCGCCCCTTCGACAAGCGCTGTTCCATCGAAGTGACGGGCGGTTTGAATCGCCCGCCCATGGAGCGAACGCCGGCCATACGCAAACTCTTCGAAATTGCGCGCGGCTGCGCTCAGGAGCTGGGCGTGAAGCTGGAAGAATCCTCAACGGGCGGAGGTTCAGACGGAAATTTCACCGCGGCGTTGGGCGTTCCCACGCTGGACGGCTTAGGCGGAGTCGGCGAGGGCGCGCACGCCGTGAACGAGAGCATTCTGATAAATCGGATCGCTGACCGCACCGCGCTGCTGGCGATGCTGCTGTCGAGGCTTTAATTCTTAGCCACGGATGGACACGGATGCTCACGGATAAAACTCTGTTGGCTTATCCGTGTTTATCCGTGTCCATCCGTGGCCTAATTTTCTTTCTTCTCCCCGCTGATCAAACGAATCCCCAGCTCCCGCAACTGCCGTTCCGGCACGCTCGCGGGCGCCTCGCACATCAAATCCGTGCCACGCGCGGTTTTGGGGAACGGGATCACTTCGCGAATGGATGTCTCGCCCGCCAGGATCATCACCAGACGGTCCAGGCCCAGCGCGATTCCGCCGTGCGGCGGCGCGCCGTATTCCAGCGCTTCCAGCAAAAAACCGAAGCGTCGCTTGGCTTCCTCGTCGCTGAATCCGAGCGCTGCGAAAACTTTGGCCTGTACGTCGCGGCGATGGATACGGATTGACCCCGAACCGAGTTCGGTGCCGTTCAGTACGATGTCATATGACTTGGCGCGGCAGCGAGCCGGATCCGCGGTCAGTTTGTCCAGATCTTCGTCGTGAACTGAAGTGAACGGATGATGCGCCGCGTTCCAGCGCTTCTCTTCTTCGTCCCATTCGAACATGGGAAAATCCACCACCCAGAGCAGTTTGAAATTCGTGAGGTCCAAAAGCTTGTGACGATCGTTGTATTTTTGTCCGAGAAACAGCCGCAGTTGTCCGCAAGCCTGATAGAAAGTCTCTTCCGGACGCTGCCCCTGCGGAGCTCCCGGCCAGCCGGCGATCAGTAACAGGTCATCCTCGGCCGCGCCGGTAAGGGCTCGCGCCTGCTCCACCAGCTTCGGATCCAGCTTTTTCAGATCGTCGTAGACACGCAGTCCGCGCTCTTTGCCGAATTCCTTGAGTTCGTTCCGTTCCTTGCTGCTGATTGTTCCCGTCTTGGGAATATGGATGGCGACGGGCGGAAAGGTCAGCCCGAGTTGCCAGGTTTGGTTGTCGAGCACGTGGAATGGCGGCAGCCGCAGATCGGGTTTATCGGTCCCATACGACGCCATGGCTTGCTGATAGGTCAATCGCGGAAATGGAACCGGGACCTCGAACCCCGCGGTCTCGAAAACGCGCTGGACCATTGGTTCCACCACTTCATAGATGCGCTCCTGCTGGGGGAACGACATCTCGAGATCGATTTGGGTGAACTCCGGCTGCCGGTCGGCACGCAAATCTTCGTCTCGGAAGCAGCGGACGATCTGGAAATATTTCTCGTAACCGCTCACCATCAGCAATTGCTTAAAAATCTGCGGCGATTGCGGCAGCGCGTAGAACGAACCAGGCTGGACGCGGCTGGGCACCAGATAATCGCGCGCCCCCTCCGGCGTGGATCGCGTCATGAAGGGCGTTTCGATTTCGAGAAAGCCCTGGCTGTACAGAAATTCACGAACGGCGAAACTTACGCGAGAGCGCAGCATAATGTTGCGCTGCATGTGTGGGCGGCGCAGATCGACGTAGCGATACTTCAAGCGCGCGTCTTCCTTGACGTCCACCGTTTCTTCCATTGGAAATGGAGGAGTGCGCGATTCATTCAGTATCCAGAGCTTCTCGACAACTAGCTCCACTTCGCCGGTAGGCAGAGTCGCATTCACGGTTTCCGCCACGCGCCGCGCCACTGTACCTTCCGCTGCGATGACATACTCCGCGCCGAGAGCTTCGGCCTTGCGGTGCAGTTCAGCCCCCGCATCTTCGTGGAAAACCAGTTGCGTGACGCCATCACGGTCGCGCAGGTGAATGAAGATCACTCCGCCCAGATCGCGGCGGCGATGGACCCAGCCCATCAGCAGGGCGCGCGTTCCTGTATCGGAGGCGCGCAGTTCCCCGCAAGTGTGTGTGCGGCGAAGGTCGCCGAGAAAATCTAGTTGTACTTGCTCAGGCATTCTCTAACCTTTTCGACCAGCATCTCACGGCGGAAGTGTACTTGCACTTGGTCCTTCATGTCCTTCATGGATACTGCTCCGGCTGCAACTTCACTTTCGCCGCAGATTATCGCTACGCGGGCATTCCGCTTGTTCGCGATTTCGAAGACCTTCTTTAGTTTGCCTTCTGCGACGTCGACGCGTATTCCGTGCATCCGAAGCTCGCTGGCGGCGTCCATGGCGGCTCGTTGCGTCGCTACTCCGGGCGTGAAGGTCACTAACACCAGCGGATCCTCTTTGGGCGGCGCCGTCTCTTCAACGACCATCACCAGGCGGTCCTCACCGATCGAGAATCCGATTCCTGGCGCCGGGACCCGGGAGCCGAGCGCTTCGGCCAGCCCGTCGTAGCGGCCTCCACCCAGCACCGAGTTCTGCGCGCCCAAAGCACCATGTACGATCTCGAACGTCGTTCGCATGTAATAATCCAGGCCGCGTACCATACGGGGCTTCACTTCGTAGACGATGCCGCGATCGTCCAGATGTGTCCGCACGGTATTGAAGTGGGTTTGGCAGGGCTCGCACAAATGATCCTGAATGGACGGCAGCGCGTCTATGATGGGTTGATCTTCCGGAACCTTGCAATCCAGCACTCGCAATGGGTTCGTTTCGGCGCGGCGCTGGCAGTCGCCACACAAGCGTGGCGCAACGTCGCGAAGTTTCTGCTTGAGTAGCTCGACATATTGCGGCCGGCAGTTCGCGTCGCCCACTGAGTTCAAATAGAGCTGGAATCCAGAGAGCCCAACGCGTCGCAACAGTTCCACTACCATCTCGATCACTTCCGCATCCACCGCGGGCGACTCGGAGCCAATTGCTTCCGCGCCGATCTGATGAAACTGCCGGTAGCGGCCTTTCTGCGGGCGCTCGCGCCGGAACATGGGGCCGATGTAATAGAGCTTCTGCAGTCCCGGAATCTGGTCCAACCGATGTTCAATGTAAGCGCGCATCACGGACGCGGTGGCTTCGGGACGAAGCGTGAGCGAACTGCCATCGCGGTCATCGAAAGTGTACATCTCCTTGCTGACGATGTCGGTTTCTTCACCAACTCCGCGCGCGAACAGCGCGGTTTCCTCCAAAATTGGCGTGCGAATCTCCTGATAGTTGTAGGTGCGGAAAAGCTCGCGCGCGATCGCTTCCACCTGATTCCAGGCGGTGCTGGAAGGGGGAAGGATGTCGCGCATGCCCTTGACTGCTTTGATCATGGGAGAAAATACCCGGAGCGGGTACGTACTCAAAGGCTAACACAGTGGGGTATTCCAACCCCAGCGACATTCCGGTAGAATGGTGGTGACACTGCATCATGGACGCCGAACTCAAGCAAGCTCTCGCTGATATGGAAGGCCGTATCTACCAGCACGTCGACAAACGGCTGGACTCTTTCTCCCGCCATGTTGATGAGCGGCTGGAATCTTTTTCCCACCACTTCGAGGAGCGGCTGGAAAACACCGAAACGAAACTCCTCACCGCGTTCCACAATTGGGCGCAGACCTATGAGAGCCGGGCGCGCGGAACCGTCACGGCAGTGCATCAGTTCGAAGAGCGGCTCGGCTTCGTGGAAGAACGGCTAAACAAGCTGGAACGTGCCCGCAACGGGCAAACCAATCCCGGCGGACCGAAAAGCTAAGTTCCCTGCTCGTCCTTGTAAATCCGCGCCGCGTCCACGTAGTGCATCGCATTCAATCGAAATCGTTCACGTTCCTCTGGCGTAAGTTGCCGCTTCACTTTCGCAGGCACACCCATCACCATGCTTTCCGGAGGCACTTCGGCGCCTTCAGGGACCACTGCGCCGGCTGCAATGACTGACCCTTTTCCAATCTTCGCGCCATTCAGCACAACGGCCGCGATTCCGATCAGGCAATCGTCCTCGATAGTGCAACCGTGCAGCATCGCCAGATGTCCAACCGTGACCCGATGGCCGATGTTCAGCGGAAACAATCCGGCGTCGCAATGCAGCACCGAATTGTCCTGTATGTTGGTGTCATCGCCGATGCAAATCGTATTGACGTCGCCGCGCGCGGTGACATTCGGCCAGATACTGGAGCGCTCCCCCACCGTGACGTCTCCAATCACCTGAGCGCTCGGGTCGATGTAAGCGGATGCGGCGATTCGGGGAAAGATGCCGCGATAAGCACGAATCATTGAGTCATAATATCCTACGCGCAGCACAAATCATTAGGCCGCAGATGAACGCGGATGAACGCTGATTTAGTGCTTTGTTCCATCTGCGTTAATCAGCGTTCATCCGCGGCTTAATTATTTTTCAGGCAGGACGACGACTTTACCGAACTGCTCCTTATTCTCCAGATGCCGGTGCGCCTCCGCGATTTCTGACATCGGGTACACGCGGTCGATCACCGGTTTCAGTTGGCCTTTGAAAACGAACTTGAGGACACGGTGCAACTCGCCCAGCGTTCCCATGAACGACCCCAACAGTGACTGTTGCTTGGTGAACAGCGGGCGCAAATCCAGCTTGACGTCGTATCCAGTGGTGATTCCGCAGGTCACCAGCCGGCCACTGGGCGCTAGGCTCTCCACACTCTTTGTCCAGGTGGCCGCGCCCACGTGCTCGAAAACCACATCGACGCCTCGTTTTTCAGTGATCTTCTTCACCTCGGCGGAAATATCCTGCGTGTAGTGATCGATAACGTAATCCGCGCCGAGCGCCTTCGCCTTCTCCATCTTGGCCTCGCCTCCGGCAGTGGCGATCACGCGGCAGTGGAACATCTTCGCGATTTGGATGGCGGCCATTCCGACGCCGCTTGACGCCGCCAGCACCAGAACATCGTCGCCGGCCTGCAGCGCTGCTCGTCCGAATAGCATGTGCCAGGCCGTTAGGAAAACCAGCGGAGCCGCGGCGGCATCCTCCAAGCTGAGACTCTCGGGAATCGGAATGACGGCGTATTCCGGAGCGGTCATGTATTCGCGATTCCCGCCCCAGACACCGCTTCCAAATAACGTGTATTGGCGGCACTGATTGTCGAGGCCTGAAACGCACTGCTCGCACTGGCGGCAACTGAGGCCGGGCGCGAGCAGCACGCGCTGGCCGGGTTTCACTCTCCAACAGAGCTCGCCCACTTCAGTGACTTCACCGGAGATGTCGCTGCCAAGAATGTGCGGCAGGTTTTTTACTTTCGGCAGGCCCTGGCGAATCCATAGATCCAGATGATTCATCGCACAGGCCTTCACACGCACCAGAACTTCGTTCGCTTTAGGGGTGGGGACAGGGATGTCTTCCAGCTTCAAGACTTCCGGGCCACCGTATTCGTGGATTCTGACTGCTTTCATAGTGAGCGTCCATCATAGCGAATCCCGACCGAATGCGTTAGCGCGACCGATCAGATTTTCTCCACTTGAACGGATTGAGCTTGCTCCAGAACCTCTTCTTGTTGGGACGGGAGGGTTCCTGCTGAGGCGCGGCGGCGGCTTCGTTGTCGGCTACCGCTTGTTCCTCAGTCGGCTGCTGCTCAGGTTCCACCAGCGTTTCACTAACAGTTTCCGGGCGCTCCTCGATTGGAGGTCGCAGAAGCGCGCGCGGCCGTTTGGTGTGGGTGGTGACTTTGCTTTCCGAACTCGGGGCGGAAACGGCCGCCGGAACATGAGCCGTCTGAACTGCGGGAGGTACGGAAGTCTGTAGTAGGAGCCTCTCCACGCCCCCAGTCTCAGCCATCGCGCATACTGCCAATGCCAGCGTGACCACCCTCATCCTGGAGGCAATGTTCGGCGCGAATCCCGATGATTTCCCGGCGTGCTTGAGCGCCAACCGGAACTCCTCCGCGGATTGATAACGTTGGTCCGGATCTTTGGCCAACGCCTTAAGGACGATCGCATTCAACTCGGGACCGATCGCTGGCTCGATATCACTAGGCTGAACGGGCTGCTTTTGCACCTGCGCAACCATCAGAGACAGCCGGTCGCTGTAATCGAAGATCTTCTTCCCGGTCAGGATTTCATAAAGAACTGCGCCGGTGGAATAAACATCGGATCGGGGATCAGGTTCAGATTGATGCCTGACCTGCTCGGGAGGCATGTAATACAGGGATCCTACGACGTCGCCATCATTTGTCAATTGATAGTCGCCCAGCGATTTGGCCACTCCGAAGTCGGTCAGCTTTACACATCCATCCGCAGTGACGATCAGATTGCCAGGAGTAACATCCCGATGAACCACTCCTCGTGTGTGCGCGTAGTGGAGCCCGGCAAGCGTTTGGCAGATATAATCGATTCCGGAACTAATCGGAAGCCTACCCTTCTGAAGTAGCTTTTCGAGACTGCACCCCTCCACGAATTCCATCACCAGAATCAGGGAGTTTTTGAAATGCAGGGCGTTGTGAACGCGGGCGATGTTGGGGTGGTCCAAGCGCCCCTGCACCTCGATTTCTCTCATGAACCGCAGAAACTGACTATCGGTGGCAACGTCAGCGAGGAGTATTTTGACAGCCTCTTTGCGTTTGGTGACCCGGTGCTCCACTTGGAAGACCTGTCCCATGCTTCCCGCGCCGAGCATGGAAACAATCCGATAATCGCCGATGTCTTCGCCAACGTGAAAACTCATTTTCAGCTTTCCACAAGGTAGTTCCAAGCATTCGGCAGGCCAGGAATCGCGGTTGCGTAAGTCATAGAGCCCGAGAGTCTTGCTGGCTTACGCTCGGTACGCCGCAGGACTAAACGGCCCGTTAGAGGGTGACAAACTGTCGCAAATTACCGGTAGCCTGCGGCCTGCAGCTCAAACAACTCGGCGTAACGGCCGCTGGCTGCGACCAGTTGCTGATGCGTGCCCTGCTCGATGATTTCGCCGTCGGCCAGAACCAGAATTCGGTCGGCCATGCGCACGGTAGAGAAGCGGTGGGAGATAAGCACGGCCATGCGGTCGCGCGTGAGCTCGGCGAAGCGCTGGAACACTTCGAACTCGGCGCGGGCATCCAGGCTCGCGGTCGGTTCGTCCAGGATCAGCACCTGGGCGTCGCGCATATAGGCCCGCGCCAGCGCGATCTTCTGCCACTGTCCGGCCGACAGATCGATGCCGTTTTCGAAACGGCGGCCCAGCATCTGCTGATAACCGCCCGCGAACTGCGCGATCATCGGCTCGGCTAGGCTCTTGCGCGCGGCCTCCTGAATGCGCGCCTGATTTTCCATTTCTTCGATGCGTCCAAATCCGACGTTCTCTTTGGCGATCATGTCGTAACGCATGTAGTCTTGAAAGATCACGCCGATCTCTTTGCGCAGGCTGTCCACATCGTATTCGCGGAGATCGATGCCATCCAGCAAAATCGCCCCTGCGGTGGGATCGTACAAGCGCGCCAGCAATTTCACTAACGTGGTTTTACCGGCGCCATTCTCACCGATCAATGCGATGCGCTCTTGGGCATCGAACCGGAAGCTGACGCCGTTGAGTACCTGGCGGTCCGAGCCGGGATAGGCGAACGACACGCCACGAAATTCGAAGCCAGATCGGATGGGACGCGGGGCCGCGAGCGCGTTGGGCGGCGAAGCAATGCTGGGTTTAGTGTCGAAGAAATCGAACAAGTCTTTTATATAAAGAGCCTGTTCGGCGATATTATTGAGGCTGGAAAATAGATTTTCCATGAGGCTGCGCGATCGCGCGAAAGCGCCCGCTAGAAATGTCAGTGAACCGAGGCTCAATGCACCTGCCAAAGTTCGGATCAGGATAACAATATACGCGGCGTAATATCCAGCAGTGGGAAGCAGATTCAGCAACGATCCCGAAGCTGCGCGCTTGACGGCCAGCGCTTTGTTTTCCGCATAAAAACGGTCGAACAACTTGCGGGAACGATCCGCCAGGTGTTGGCCGAGCCCGAAGATTTTGACCTCTTTCGCGCTCTGATTGCTGGCGCCCAGCATGCGAAGGTAGTCCAGTTCGCGCCGTTCCGGCGTCCAGCGGTAGAGGATGGAATAGGCAAGCATGGCGAAGCGTGTTTCGCCCAGAAACGCGGGGATTACAGCGATTACCAGCAGCACCAGAAACCAGGGCGAGAAGGACACCACGGCGGCGGAAAGTGACAGCAGCGTAATGACCTGCTGTCCCATTCCAGCCAGGACGGCCAGCATCCCCAACCGGGACGTAGTCTGGCGGCGGGCGCGCTCCAGCTTGTCGTAAAAAACGGGATCTTCGAAGGAAACCAGGTCCAGCCGGTTGGCGTGCTCCATAAGCCGCAGGCTGACGTGGTTGGTGAATTTGTCGCCCAGGAGGCTGTCACACAGGTTGATTGCGCGCGAAAGGAGGTCGCTCAAGACCGCCAGACCGACCTCATAGGCTACCAGGACCCAAATCCGGTTCGAGGCTCCAGAGCGGCCCGTAATCCTCTGGACCACTTGATCGATAATCAGCTTTCCCACCCAAAGCTGGCCAACCGGGATAACGGCTGCCACCAGTCGAAGGAGGACTGTAGCGCTGGTGATACCAGGGCTAGTGTCCCAGACCATCCTCAGCAGGGGTGGGATATTCCGGAGAGCCCGGATGCGGTCCCGCCAGTTGGCAGGCGCTTCGGATTTAGGCTGATGGGGGTTCAAACCCCAGTTTATCGGGTATTCGGCTAAGCGGCTTAGGTTTTAACTGAACAACGGTCTGATGAACGGGGCCAGAGGCCCCGTTCGGGACACTATCTGCCTGGTTCTACAGGCCCCTGTTTTTCACAGGGTGATGTGTACGGGAGAATCAGATTCGACGGAAACGCACCCGCCAAAATCTGTTAGTGATCAGATCATATGGCCTGGAAGGTTGCGAGTCAATGGGAAAAACAAAGCCATGAGAAATTTCTTCTAAGCTATTGTCTTGAAGGATGTTGGCTCCATGAGTTGCTTTTTGAAATGCTGTGGAAAGAACTGTGGGAGACCACTGGAAAACAGGAGGCGTGGTTTCTAAGCTGGAGAAAGCCGAGGAGTTATTTGTCGCTCAGATGGAGCGTCGTCATCGCCGTTCCAGCATCTGAGTAGCCAAACCTTCGAGACACTACCCGGAATGCTCCAAAGGCTATCCCGGACAACAGGCAGAAGCCTAATACTATGCCAGCGAGAGCCAGTATGCCTAATACCATCTGCGCCGCGGTTTGGGGTCGGATAACCAGAGGAATTTGTTGATCGTCTGAAGAGATCGTCGCCTTATAGTCAATCTGGCCGAGAAGCTGCGCCGCGGCAGCCTGCCCCCCGGGCACCAGGACTAAGGCAACCAACGGCCCGGTTCGTTTTACTGCGGCATCCGGAAGTTTTTCCAGGACCGCAGCCTGTTGGCGGGCCATTTGCATGTTGGGATAAGAAAAAATCGCGAGAGTGGCCTCGCCGCTGGACGTTCGGTAGCGGGCCGTCTCACCCTCCGGCGCGAATTCGAAGTTTATCGCCGAGGCCGGAATTTGGGGGGCAGCGGCCTGAAGGCCAAGAGGGCCCAGAATATAGCGTTCGGAATGAGCCACCAGGTTCTTCGAAGGCAGATAGTTGCGCAGGGTGGGCAGAGCGGCATGCGACATCTTGGGAAGCGTCTCCACCAGCCTTGCTACGTTTTTTGGGCAATTCCCCATGCAGGTGATCAGATAATTGCCCACCTGAAGCGGGGGCTCGCGCATTTCCAATGAGGCCGCGTAGGCGCCGGTGGAATCCTTGAACCGTTGCGCCGACACCGCGAATGGACCGTAGCTCGCTTCTTCCGCCTCCTCCTTGCCGTATTCATCGGGCGAAGCGGACGGCTGGTTGGCTACTGGTTTGACGGATTTGCGCTCGTATTTCCCCAAGTGCTCCGGCCAAATGGTGGCGCTTGCCGACGCAATAAACAGAATGGCGAGAATCAGGCTCCGCAGCATTTCTTGTATTTCTTGCCGCTGCCGCAAGGGCAAGGATCGTTGCGGCCGGCTTTTTTATCGGATATAGCCTGTTTCTTTTCCGCCGATGTGCCGCTTCCGCCGGCGAATTGCAGCTCAGCCATTTCCTTTTCTTTCTTGCGCTGGATATTGCGCGTGAAATCCTGGACAGTGGCTTGCGCGGCCCGCCTCTGATCGCTGGATGCGCCCACCAGCGCTTCTTCGTCGGATTCTTCTTCCTCGTCTTCTTCGTCGGGCGAGAAAGGCAAAATGGGACGCGGCCGCCCACTACCGCCACCTGAGCCGTCGCCATCGCCTGAGCCGCCGCCCGGACCCGCACCGGGACCTCCGCTAGATGTCACCTGCAGGAAGAACAGATACCGGATGGTCTCATCCTCGATGCGATCCATCATGTCCTGAAACAGCGTGAAGGATTCCTTCTTGTACTCGATCAGCGGATCCTTCTGCCCATAACCACGCAGCCCGATGCCTTCCTTGAGATGATCCATCGACAGCAGGTGATCTTTCCACTGGTTGTCGATGACGTTGAGCATCACCATGCGCTCGGCTTCGCGCATGTTCTCGGGGCCGATCAGTTCCTCTTTCTCGTTATATCGGCGCTCCAGCATGTCGTTGATGTGATCCTCGATCTCCTGGCGCGAGAAGCCTGCCAATTCCTGCGGATCGATCTTGACGCCGAACTGCGACAGCACATCGGACTGGAGCCCCGCGAAATCGAAGGCACTGGGATGGGCGCGCTCCGGGCAGCGCAGATCGATAAAAGAACCAACGATTCCCCGAATGATCTCAACAGCCCGTTCTTTCTGTTCCTTGCCTTCCAGCAACTGGCGGCGCATGCCGTACACGGCCTGGCGCTGCTTGTTCATCACGTCGTCGTATTCGATGAGGTGCTTGCGGGCGGCGAAATTCTGCGCCTCCACGGCTTTCTGGGCCGCGGCAATCCGCTTGCTAATCATCTTGGACTCGATGGGAACGTCTTCCTCCATTCCCAACCGCAGCATGAGATTCTGCATGCGCTCGCCGCCGAAGATACGCATCAGATCGTCTTGCAGCGAGAGATAGAAGCGCGAACCGCCGGGGTCGCCTTGCCGGCCGGCGCGGCCGCGGAGCTGGTTATCGATGCGCCGGGATTCGTGGCGCTCGGTGCCGAGCACGTGCAATCCGCCGACAGCGACCACTTCATCATGCTCTACGGTCGTCTCCTCCTTGAATCGGGTGAAGACGGCGTCCCAGTCCGCGCGCTCAGGCGTTCCAACCGCAGCGGTCTGCAGCGCGTCCGGATCCTTGTTCTGCTTCTTCAGATACTCCTTGGTGAGGAATTCGGGATTACCGCCCAGCAGAATATCGGTGCCGCGGCCGGCCATGTTGGTGGAAACCGTGATGGCGCCTTTGCGGCCAGCCTGCGCGACGATGAAAGCTTCGCGCTCGTGATTCTTGGCGTTCAAAACTTCGTGCTTCACGCCCATTTTCTTCAGTGCGTTCGAAAGCCGCTCCGACTTTTCCACCGAAATGGTGCCCACCAGCACGGGCTGGCCTTTTTCGTACAGTTCCTTGATCTCCTTGGCGGAGTTGCGGAATTTTTCATCCTCGGTGCGGTAAACAACGTCCTGAAATTCCTTGCGCAGCATCACGCGGTTGGTGGGGATCACCACCACATCGAGGTTATAGATCTTCTGGAACTCGGCCGCTTCCGTTTCCGCCGTACCGGTCATGCCGGCCAGCTTCTTGAACATGCGGAAATAATTCTGGAAGGTGATGGTGGCGAGGGTCTGATTTTCGCGCTCGATCTTGACTGTTTCCTTGGCTTCGATGGCCTGATGCAGCCCATCCGACCAGCGGCGGCCTGGCATGACGCGGCCGGTGAACTCATCCACGATGATCACCTGGCCTTCCTGCACCAGGTAATCCTTGTCCTTGTGAAACAGCACGTGCGCCTTCAGGGCTTGTTGCACGTGATGCAGAATGCTCCAATTTTCCGGCTGGTAGAGATTGCCGCAACCGAGCAGCTTCTCCACTTTCGCGATACCTTCTTCGGTGAGTGCGGTGCTGCGATGCTTTTCTTCAACCGTGTAATCGCCGGTAGTGTAGTTTTCGCCCGGCTCCTTGCCTTTGATCTCCTCGCCGCGCACCAATTTCGGAATGATGCGGTTGATCTTGTAGTATTTGTCGGTGGATTCTTCGCTGGGCCCGGAAATAATCAGCGGGGTGCGCGCTTCATCCACCAGGATGGAATCCACTTCGTCGACGATGGCGAAGTTGTGGCCGCGCTGCACGCAATCGTCGATGCTGAACTTCATGTTGTCGCGCAGATAGTCGAAGCCGTACTCGTTATTGGTGCCGTAGGTGATGTCGCAGGCGTAACTGGCGCGGCGTTCGTCGTCATCCAGATCATGCACGATGATGCCCACCGACATGCCGAGAAACTTGTAGATGCGGCCCATCCATTCGGCGTCGCGCTTGGCCAGGTAGTCGTTGACAGTGACCACGTGGACGCCTTTGCCTTCGAGCGCGTTCAGATAAACCGGCAGCGTGGCGACCAGCGTCTTTCCCTCACCGGTCCGCATCTCAGAGATCTTGCCACGATGCAGAACGATGCCGCCGATCAACTGTACGTCGAAGTGGCGCATATTAAGGATGCGCCGGCCGGCCTCGCGGCACACGGCGAAGGATTCGATCAGAAGATCGTCGAGCGGCTCGCCATTAGCGACTCGCTCTTTGAACTCGACGGTTTTTTGGGCAAGCTCGGTGTCTGAGAGCTGTTGCATCCCTGGTTCGAGGTCATTGATGGCCGCGACCAGGGGACGCATCCGCTTGGTTTCGCGTTCGTTCTTCGTCCCGAAGATTTTCGCGAGAATGGGATCGAGCATGAAGTGCCTGATATCATTTTAGCCGATCCGGCGTGTCGATTTGATACTCAGCGGGTGCGCGACATAGAAATGGAGAGAACGCAAGGTAGGCCGGAATCGCACTTAATCTGAGTATATGCGTATACTCAGAGAAGGAGGCGACAAACATGTCCCTGACTCTGGCTGATTTAGA
>CABEDY010000140.1_pt1 | contig 31673 bp, 25 predicted proteins | sample 3423171 | NCBI WGS metagenome assembly CABEDY01 (sample SAMEA5534333, study PRJEB31848) | metagenome | biome: tundra; feature: field; material: soil | place: USA | collected 2013-05 | depth 0.15 m | reverse complement strand
CTTCTGCACCTTGTCGAACTCGTCTTGCGCGTCGTGCTCGCTCCCTAAGGAACTCAACAGACGGCCCAACCGGTAATGCGCATCCGGCTTGGAAGGGTCGATCCGGATCGCCTCGCGAAAATGGCGGGCCGCTTCCTCGGAAAGGTTCCTTGCGGCGAGCAGAATACCCAAATCGAGGTGCGCCAGCCGCGCGTTCGCATCCAACGCCAGTGCGCGTCGAAGGTGTGTCTCGGCCCCTTGGTCCCGTTCCGTGTGCATTTCCGCGTCTCCCAGATAGGTCAACGCTTGCGCGTGCTGTGACTGGCCCGCCAATTCCGCCTCGAATTCCCGGCAAGCATCTTCGTAGCGCTGCTGTTTCCAGTAGAGATATCCTAGTCCGAAGTGAGCCTCGGGCGGAACCGTCGCTGCTTTTACCGCAGCTTCAAACTCCGCGGTTGCCTCCTCCGTCCGGTTGGATCCGTCGAGAGCCTGGCCCAGAAGGATGTGGACCGGCGCGGAATCCGGGTCTTTCGAAAGCAGGAACTGGAATTCCCGCAAAGCTTCGGGGTATTGTTCCGACCATAAGTAGCTTTCCGCCAGGATGTGACGGAGTTCCAGGTTGTCCGGCTGCGCCTCGGAAGCGACTTTCAGCTGCGCCGCGGCGTCCCGGTACCGGCTGGAGCCGTAATAGCACATACCGAGAAGCGCGTGAGCCTGGAAACTGCCGCTATCGGCTTTCACGGCCTGTTCGAAGGCCGCCGCCGCCTCTCGGAGATGGTTGGACTTGAAGTATGCGAGGCCCAGATTGAGTTGCAGCCCAGGCAACCGGGAATTCAGGCGCAATGCCGTTTTGTAATGTTCGATGGCGAGGTCGTACTTGCCTTCGCGGGCTAAGGCGGCGCCGCGCGCTGCTTCAGCCAGAGCATTCGGAACTGCCTCGCCTGTTTGGGCCGCCATTAGCGCGATGCTCAAGAACCATGCGGCGACAGGGACCATGTGTATGGCTCTTTGCTGATTCTCCTTAAAGTCGGGGGCCGATGTCAACGCTTGCAAAAAGCAAAAGCGCCCGCCGGCCTGCCATTGCGGAGTGCCGGCAGGCGAGCGGGCGCTGAGTCTGATTCGATCAGAACATGAACTTCATACCGAACTGGAAGATGCGCGGTTGGTAGGTGCCTGTGATCTGCCCGAAGTTGCCGGACGTCAAGGTTGCGCTCGGATTGGTAAACTGCGTATGGTTGAAGGTATTGAAGGTCTCCGCGCGGAACTGCAACTGCGCGCGCTCGTTGAACTGGAATGCCTTGTACATCGCAATGTTCCAATTGTTGCGTCCCGGGCCGACCACGTCGTTCCTTGCTGCGGTGCCCCACTGGAGAGGGCCTGGCGCCGCGAACGATGACGTGCTGAACCATTCGAACCGGGTTTTCGGATAGGTGATCGGCGCCACGATGTTCGCCCGGTTGCTGGTGCCGCCACCGAACCCGAGGTTATCGACGCCGTTGCTTATGGAGATGGGGTTTCCGGACTCGAAGGTGGCGATGCTGGATATCTCCCATCCTCCGATCAGTGCCTTCTCAGCCCGGGTGCCGGAATCCTTGAAGAGCGGGATGCTGTAGATGATGCTGGTGACTGAGATTTGCCGCCGGTCCCAACCGGCGGGACCGTAGTCCCAGCGGGTGTTGAAGGGGTTGTCGACGTTGGCGAAGAGTTCGCCATCGATAATGTCGAATGCGTGCGACCAGGTGTAGCTACTGTTGAGTGTGAGGTTGTGCCAGGCTGTGGTTCGGAAGCCGATCTGCAGCGATTCGTAGTTGGAGTTCGCATCCATAAACATGGGCGAGATGGTTCCCCAGCCCAGGTACGGCCGGTACAGGTTGGGATTCAACGGGGTCCCGGTGTAGCCGCAAGTGCTGCCGCAAACACCCAAGCGGTCCTGGGTATCGCTGGGCGACAGGGCGTTGATGTTGACGCCTTCCGACTGGTGATAATTCGAGTTGCCGACGTAAGTGACCGTCAACACGACGTTCTGGCGCAACTGCTGCTGGATTCCCAGGCTCCATTGAGCCGCTGTGGGTGTCTTGTAAGGGTTCGCGAGGGCGTTGATACCGGCTGGAAAGTACGGCGTACTTGCCGTTTGTCCGTTGGTCCAGTTCGTCGCGGGACTGTCGAAATACACGTTGGTCGGGGAGGACTGGTACGCGAACGGAACGGTGTTTTGACCCAAGTTGTACATTTCGTTGCCCGCTAGGCGTTCATAGAAGATCCCGGCTCCAGCGCGCAGAACGGTCTTCTGCTGCCCGGTCAGATCAAAAGCGAACCCGATGCGTGGGGCGAAAGTGTCCCAGTGGTTGTCCACCAGGCCTTTGGGAATTCCATTGCGCCCGGCTATGCCAATTCCATTCAGGTAGAACGGCTGGGTCGATAGGGCAATGCCGGAGACGGTGGAGAATCCGGGACCGCTCGTGTTCAAAGCGCCGCTCGGCAAGAATTGCGCCGCGTTTGCCGGATTGTAAAGGTTCGGATAGAAATTCGCCGTGTTGTTTTCGGAATCGTAGGCATGCGGAAGTCCTTCCCAACGGAGGCCGAGATTAAGCGTCAGCCGGTTGGTGACCCGCCAGTCGTCCATGGCGTACAGGTCATAGGTTTTATTGCTGATCCTGACGAAATTCACGTTGTCTGGTTCGTTGTACCCGGAGGCGAAGCCCATCAGGAAGTCGGCAAGCCCGTTGCCGGTGGCTGATGAGTTGAAAGTGAATGACCCGCCGGCGTTCGTCTGGAACTGCTGCCACTTATGGGTGTACATGTACGCAGCGCCGAACTTCATGTTGTGCTTGCCATGAGTCCAGGAGAGATCGTCCTTCGCCTGCGAACTGCGCCAAGTGTTCACCCAGGGCCACCACCCTGGGGTGTAACTGACATTGTTCGGAGCCGTAATGGTAATCGCGGGCAGCTTGTTAGCAGTGTTGTCGGAAGGAAACAGGTTCGGAACGGTGTATCCCGACGGCTTTTGCCAGAGACCGAAGTCGCTGATGTTTATGTTGTTGCCATTGTAGTTGAACGCTGCCTCATTCACCAAGCTGGGACTGATGGTATAGGTCGCGTGTATTACACCGGCCCAGGACGGAACAGCCATGACCGAACCGGCGGTGGCATAGGTGCCGCCAGCCCACAATGGGGGCATATCTCTCTCACTGGCACTATCGTAGATCAGGGAAGCCATCAAGGCCAATTTGTTCCCAATCTGGTGATCGACACGGAAGTTCTCTTCGCGGTAGAAGACGGCTTGATTCGCCGTGGCGTAGTACAGATTGTTGGCCTCGTTGGCTGCGGGGAAGAGGCCCGCGGCTAAAAGCGCCTTGGCATTGGAATCGATCAGCCCGCTCGGAATTATGTTGCCTGGAATGTAGCTTGGCTGGGAGGCAGTGCTGGGGGTGAGCCCGTACTTGGCGAGCTTGGCGATCTCAGCCGGGTCGGTGGTAGCCGGCACGAGGAGTTTTTGGGTTGGCAGGAGGGAGCTGAAGTCACCGCCCCTCTCGGCCGCGGGATACGAAGATGCGTTAATCTGGTTCCCCTGAATCTCCCTACGCCACTCCTGGTTGTAGAAGAAGAAGGTTTTCTTCTCATGGCCGATCTTTGGAATTGGCCCACCGAAGTTGAAACCGAAGGTATTGTAGCGGAGTTCCGGTTTGGGTTGGCCATTCAGATTGGCGAAGAACGTGTTGGCGTCGAAAGCATTATTACGGACGTACTCCCAGGCGGCGCCATGGTACTCCTTGGTGCCGCTTTTTGTGGCCATGACGATTATGCCGCCCGACGCTTGGCCCAGGTCTGCTGCGTAGTTGCTGGTCAGGACCTTGAATTCTTCGAGGGAATCCTGCGACGGCGAAACTAGCATGATGCCGCCGCCACCCCGGTCATAGGCTTCTCCACCATTGATAATCCAATCGTTATGGTCGGACCGCTGACCATTAAATTGGATGGTCCGATTTTGGGTTTGAGCCATGGGGGTATCGAAATCCGGAAGGTTGGAATCAGCGCCGGGCACCAGAGCTGCCAACTGGATGATGTTGCGGCCGTTAGTTGCCAGATCGGCAACCTCGGACGCGGTAATGGTTTGGCTAACTTCGTTAGTATCGGCCTGAACCTGAACGGTGTTAGCTTCTACCGTGATGCTCTCTTTGGACTCACCGACTTGGAGGGCCGCGTCGGCACGGACCGTGTCGTTTACATTGAGCGTGATGCCCGTCCGTTCGGACACTTTGAACCCCGGCGCCTCCACTCGGACCACATAGTGCCCGAACGTGAGCTCATGGGCGGCATAGCTACCCGTGCTGTTGGTTGTAGTAGGTCGAACAAGTCCGGTATCTGTGTTCGTAATCAGGACCTTGGCGCCCGGGACTGCGGCGCCGGACTGATCGACTACGGTTCCCACTATACTGGCGGTTTCCTGGCCATATGCTACCGTGCTCAGCAGAACGAGGCCGAATATCAGCGGCAAGCATATCCGCCACAGGGGATGTGTGCTCGTCGCGAAAAGCACTTTGCGCATTTATTTCTCCTTTCAATAGTCTGCTTCGTACAACCAAGGCAGGGGGCCGTTTGCGCGAACTCGTCCCCCCCGAGACGGCGCGGACGAGCGTAACGACATTCCTCTAAGCTCGGACACTCCTCTTCTAGCTAGAAGATCTATTCGCCATCTGACCCTAAGCTAGGGATATTCTAGTCACTTCTGACTTTTCTAACAGGGGTGTTACGAGTGGAGATCATCGTGTGTCACGTGAGGGTCACTGTGCCATCAGCGCGGGCTTTCGGCTAGCGCCGCGTTTAACACCCGGTAACCGTCCCAGGGAATGTGAGCAAGATTGCGGAGCGATCCCGCACCTGGCCGGAACGTCCCTCTACTTCGCTTCGTCGATGACTTCTATAGCCCTGATCTCGGCGTAGTTCACCTTCGGCGAGAAAGAGAGCAGCAGTTTTCCTTGGCCGTTGGGATGGAGACCGTGGAATTCGCGGACTACCGGCCGGAACGCCGCGGGCGCTGCCTTAAGAATATCGAAGTCCTGAAGCAGCAGGACGCCATTGCAGGTGACATCGAAGACTCTGCACCCTGCACCACCGCAGCCTGCGTCCGCAATCAAAGGGCTGAAGAACGCTTCGAGGAAATGGAGCTTGACTGTGTAACTTCCTGGCGCAACGGGGATGGCGTAGCTGAAATTGCCATGCCGTTCACCGGTGTAAAGAGCGGGAATCTTCGGCGCCGTTGCGGGATTCCCCCGACGCGTAGTGCGGCCCCCGATGAAGTAATTGTCCCCACTCCAGCGTGTGCCGTCGACATCCACAAAACCCGATTGATGGGCGGAAAGCCGGATCGGGTTCAGCTTTCCCGGCGTACTCGGGGCAAGTTCCAGCGCACTCACGAATGCCGGCCTCCCCCAACTCGAAAGGAACTCCAGGTGGAGCTTACCGTCCGATGTCGGGTACACATCCTTGAACACCCGGACGTCGACCGCAGCGGAACCCGCGTCGGCTACTGGATCGATGTCCATCAGCAAGGGATGTCCGTTCAGGTTGATTTGGAAATGGCGGTAATTCTGGGCGTCCTCTTTCGGGTCTGCATCGGGTTGCCTGAGGGAGTCGGCGAAATAGAGTCTGAGCTCGTAAACGCCTGAGCGCACTGGTATGTCGTAACGAAACTGCCGCTGCGATTGCGGAACCGTCATATCGGCGGAGATGGCTTCCCGCATGGTTTTGAACGGGCCATCATCGGCCACGGGCGGGAAGAAATGCCGAGGGCCAGGCTGTGAAACGCCTCCTTCGTAGGATCGATCAGCTTCCCAACTGCGCCCCCACACGTCCACATAAGGAGCCCCTGTATGACCAGCCGCGATACGGACTTCGCCGGCGCCGTGGCCTATCGCGACCCATTGGCTCCTTGATGGTGCGCCTGCCGCGCTCTGCTCCGGCCGGGCGACCGTTGCCGCAGCAGCGTCGGAAACGTGTGGAGTGGCGGATGTCGACTTGAACAAGCGGTAGCCTATCCAAAAGATCGCGACTCCGAACACCACGGCTACTGCTGCCAGGATTTGTAGTAAACGGCGAGAGTTCCCCTGCTCCAGTGGGGGGACGCCATGCAGTATGACCGGCTTTTCGAACCGAGTCTCGAAGACCGGGAGATACCTGCCCTTCGGGATGGTGATAACGATCGCCTCGTCCTTGCCCTCATTGGCGAAGTGGTGCTCCAATTTCAGCCGCATTAGCCGGGCCTGCGACCGGACAATATTGTCATCGTTCGGGTTGTAACCGGGCGGCCGATCGTAAACGCAAATGCCGACCTGCTGCTCCGATGCCGCTTCGGGTTTATTGTCGAGGGCGCAGCGGCACACGTGAAGGAAGAAAGCGCGCAGTCGAGGCGACCTCTCGAAAGTAGTGCTGGAGGCCACACGACGCACCAATTCCTCTCGCACCATTGCAGACTCTGCAATGCTGTCCTCGCAACGTGGCACAGGCACATCCGCTCCGGCCATCTGGGTGAACCCCTGTTAACAGCTTACAAAGTAGCACAGTTTAGGAAGCCGAGAAAGGGGTTTAAAGGCTGCCCCGTGGAGCCACGTGTATACACGTGTGCCCCCCCGCGTAAGCACGGTCGCGGAGGTCCCGGGCGATGCACTCGCCGGTACGCGTGCCGGCTAATTCGCCGCGCAAGTATACGAACTCGCGGACCCGACCGGACCGTTCGAATATTTCGGGTACTCCGGATACGAGCACATCGGCAAACTGCGCTCTCCCGCCGTAACGGTGACCGACTTCCCGGGCGCCTTGCCGTTCTCGACCCAATCCCCGATCAGGCCCAGCCGATCGTAAGCGCTCGGAATCCGCTGGACCGCTATCTCTTTGCCGTCGCCATCGACGTTGTAGTTTCTTCCACCGAGCCCGTGATCGGTCTGCGGCCGCACAAAGAAACGGGCAAACGAATCCACCGCCGCGCGGCCCATCTTGTCCAGCACCGATTGATAATACGCCAGCTGAGCGCCCGGCGAAGCCAGGGTGTCGTTTGTGGCCTATCACGACGATCAACTTACCGCCCCGCTTCTGGAACGCGCTCAAATCCGGATTGGTTGGATTAATCGTGGGGTGATCCAGGCCCGCCGGCTGAACACCGGAGCCCCCTACTGGATTACACTCAACGAAACAGACGAACAGAAGCTCCGCGACTGGGTGCGCAACTCACGCCGAATCCAAAATGGCACAGCATCCCTAAACGCAACTGGAGGAAGTGCATTATGAAGTCACCGTCGGAATGCCAAGCTTTCGCACTCCTCCGTCCGGTTTCGGGATTTCCACCCGTTTTACCGGTTGCGGTTTATAGGTCCCGCTCAACAACTGTTCCCGGATGGCTGGCCAATACTGTTTCAGAAACCCTGGCAACTGCTGGACCGTCATCCGGTCCACTCCAGCGCTCCCTTTGTTGGCCTTGAGCCGTGCTAATGCCTGCTTGCAGTTTTCCCGCTCGCAGACTTCTTCCATTAACTGTTCGCCGATGGCCGGGCTTTCGTTCCTGCGCTTCGCCGCGAGCGATTCGGTCCCTTCGCCGAGATCCTCTGAGGCTTCACCTCGATCGTCTCCGCTGAAGGCCAACACCATTTGCTGGTCGCGCACAATGTCGCCACTGTGCGCTAGCTGGTTTTTCTGCCGCCTGTCGCTCATGAGTTGCGCCGCCTACTTGCCGCTCCCATCAACCCCTTGCGGGGACCGTTCGGGCCTTCATCGTTTTCACGACTACTACGCCCTCTGCTGACTTCTGCCGCACGGTCAGGCTGGATTGCTCCACCCTCAGTTCCGATTCCGGAACAACACGGCAGATCTCCCGTGGTAAATTTGACCGCCTTCCGCACACAACCGCCGGATTTACAACCAGTGCCCTTGATGGATATGGACTTCGCGCTCGTCTGCTCGCTCGTCCGGCACCGTATGCCTCTCATCCGGTTCTTGTACATCGGCTCGTACGTTTGCTTCACGCTTCTTTTCAGACCCCGCCTCACGACGACGCCCTTGCGTTTCGCTATGACTTCACCTCCATCAGGTTGCCAAAGGGACTTTCACCCTCAAGCTGTCAAATATGCACGGCACACAGACACAGACACAGACACCATCCCTAAGCCTGTCGGCTTAGGTTCGCACGGTTCGCGTAGCGGGTTGTCTGTCCGGCCCTTGTCCGGCACTTGTCCGGCTTTTGTCCGGAGCTTGTCCGGCATCTGTCCGGCAGATATTGATGCTTGGGAGCGCACGTGGAAGACAAATTCCAGGACATTCTGAACAAGGTTGCCAGGAAATCGGGATCATCCCGCCTGGAGCCATACGCTGAATTGATAGACGAGTTGCGCCGGCGGGGGCACACCTATCGGGATATCGCGAGCATTCTTTTGGAAACATGCCAATTCTACACTTCGAAAAGCACACTCAACGATTTCGTGCTTGTCCGATCGCGACGGAAGAGGATTTCCACCAGGCGAACTGCAACCGAGGAGAGGGTCGCATCCCCGATAGCCGCCAACGCGGATTCAGCGCAGAAACCCAGCGAGGACGAAATCCGGCAAAGAATCGCAGCCGTCAAAGCTCGCAAGCCAGTAGCGACGTCGCCGGCAGACGACTTTCCACTTCGACCCAACTCAACCGCTCCGGCTCATTCCGCGGGAAAAACCCGGATCGGACTAGTGAACTAGTGCGCCCTCCTGATGGCCAACATGGTACTGTTCTGCGCTGCCGCCCGTTGAAGGTTGAGCCTTTAGCTACAAGTTAGACTACATCTCAGGCGAGTCGCCGGTGCGGCAGCGCTCGCGTTGAATCCGCACGACTTTCTCACTGCCATTATCGAAGAGCGCACCTGCAATTAGGGCAGGTGTGCGCAGTTCGGTTGTTGCAAGGCATTGCCCGGAACTGCTGCGAGGCTGGCTAGAACGTGCGGGGCGGCGCGAACAGTCGCAGCGCGAACCATGCCTTTCAGGGCGATCCAACCGAAAATACCCTTTACAGTCGGGTAGTTAAGGAACTGGCAGCGATGACATCAGTAATCATACCGACGGTGCTGGCCGCGTGCTTTAAGACCGTCAAAATCGCCGAACCGCCATGACCCTCGCTCGACGCATGGTGCGCGCCACTTAACACTTCTTCACAAAGTCCTCTCCAGCGTTCACGTGATCCGGTGCGTCCTTCTTGTTAGAGGCACAACATGACCACTCCCACTCAACAAAGCTCGTTTATTGAACCCATAGTTCAATAACTCCGTGACGGTCCCCGCCCCGAGCCACAGCCAACTCGCGATGACATCGCCCACTTGGCGTATGAACTGTGGAAAAAGGATCTCCACTCCACGAATCCGCCGGACGAATATTGGTTGGAAGCGGAGCGCCGTCTTCACGACCAGGCACTGGCAACATCCTCCTAAGGCACGCCGGGACTCGGGGCGAACGGAGGCGCTCCGCGTTGGCAGTTCCCTGCGAGTAAGATTTGGTTTGATTTTTGCGAAAGAAAGAGGGAAGTGTTGCATCAGTACGCACGCATGGGGTTGATTCTTGTCGTCACGGCAGCAATACCGCCGCTGTTAGCGCGCACATCCAAAGGAGAAAAACTATGGCGCGAGGCACAGCAGGCGGAGGCCAAGAAGGATTATGAGAACGCGCTTAAACTCTATGAATTGGCCGAGAAGGAAGACCCACGCAATCCTGCGTGTATCGTTGGCGTGCGGCGGGTGAGCGTGGAATTGAGCCAAATCTATATGCAAGCCGGGCATAAGGAAAGAGGCGAAGGCGCGCTCGACGCCGCGTCCGCGGATTTCAAACGCGCATTCACGGTAGACCCATCGAATGCCCTAGCCTTGCAAGAGTTCGAAACGACAACTGAGATGATCGAACGCAATCGGGGCGGCCGCCTCGCGCCTGGCGAGGCAAATCTTACGCCAGTGCAGATTCAGGAGCAGAAGGCGGCGCGGCGAGTTGCGTCTTTACTGCCACTTCCCGTGCTCAAGCCCATCGACAACACCATCAGTGTCCTGAAAATGAATAATCAGCCGTCCAAGGTGATCTACGAAACCGTGGCCAAGCTGGCCGGCATCAACGTCATCTTCGATCCGCAAATGCAGTCATCCAGAAATTGGAACGTGGATTTCACAAGCGCCAGGTTGGATCAAGCTTTGGACTACCTCGCGCTCCTGACGCGAACTTTCTGGAAGCCCGTTACCAGCAATGCCATCTTCGTCACGGACGACACCACAGCGAAACGCCGGGATTATGAAGACGAAGTGGTGAAGGTGTTTCGGCTCAAGAACGTTTCTTCCACGCAAGACCTGCAGGAAGCCGTTACCACCGTTCGTTCCGTCACGGACATACGCCGCATGTTCACATATTCGTCTCAAAATGCCGTGGTCTGCCGTGGAACGCGCGACCAAGTTGCGCTCGCCGAAAAACTCTTTCAAGCCTTGGATCATCAGAAGCCGGAGGTGCTGGTGGACATAATGGTCCTGGAAGTGAACAGCAGCCGAACCAAGAACCTGGCCTCGGGTCTGGCGTCCAGCAGCGGAACGGGCGGCTTGCAACTCCCGGTTGCATTTTCGCCGCGCAACCCTGTCACCACCACGTCTACGTCTGGTACCAGCTCAACTTCAACAACCTCCAGCGGCACTAGCTCAACCACCACCTCAACCGCTGTCTCGCTTGGGCAAATCGGTAAGATCGGGTTTAGCGATTTTTCAGTCTCACTGCCGGGCGCTCTGCTGGAGGCCATCATCTCCGATAGCACCACCCGGATTCTCCAATCGCCGCAAGTCCGCGCTTCGGACGGCCAGAAAGTGGTGCTGAAAATCGGAGACAGAGTGCCCTACGCGACAGGCAGCTATCAAGCGGGCACTTCGGCCACCACCAGTACTGTAAGCGCGCTGGTAAGCACGCAATTCAGCTATGCCGATGTGGGCGTGAACATCGAACTGACGCCGCACGTCCAAGGCGACGGCGAAATTGCCATGCACCTGTCGGTTGAAATCTCCACAGTGAGTAGTTACGTCAGCATCGGCGGGTTGTCGCAGCCCATTATTTCGCAGCGCAAGGACGAAGCGGATGTTCGTATGCGCAACGGCGAGGTGAACCTTATGGGCGGGCTTACGCAGTTGTCGGACACGAAATCGCTCAGTGGCATCCCGGGACTCGTCAATATCCCGATTCTAAGTAAACTGCTGAGCTCCAATTCCACCATGGACAAGTCGACTGGCGAGCTGCTGATTGCCGTGGTTCCCCACATTCTTCGCGCCGCAGATTTTTCGGCCGCGGATCTTGCGGAAGTGGGTACGGGAACGGATCAAGTGGTCAAAGTCGCCTATGCTCCGGAAGAATCTGTTCCGGCGGCCAACACTCCTTACCCGGCCCCAGCGATCAGCGGGCAGAATCCGGCCGGCGGCGTTATATTTTCGCCCGAAAGCGTCCGCGTGGCTCGCGGCGCTCAGTTCACAGTAACGGTGAACTTGGCCGGCGAAAAGGATCTCTCCAAATCCAGTATTCGGCTCCAATGGAACTCACGGCTGTTGCGGTTGGATCAAATCGGCGAACCCCACATAGGAACAGGCGCCGATCATCTGATTTTCGATGTGCGTAACGATGCCGCTGAAGCCCTGATCTCTGCGACGCCGGGGTTTTCGCCGCTCCATTCCGGCGGCGTTGCTCGCATAACCTTCACGGCTCTGAATGCAGGAGACGACGCGGTCAACGCCATGCTGGCGCCTGTGCAAACACCTGCGCAAACACCTGTGCAGACACCTGTGCAGACACCTGTGCAGACACCTGTGCAAACCACGGATAAATCGGTGACGTCAATGGAAGTCACCGTATTGCCCTAGTTATCGGAAGGAAAGTTCACGAGTCGAGCGCCCGCGTCAACCGTAAATGCTGACGCTTGAGTTGCTATCACTCGCGGTCGAGGTCGAGCTTTGACTGCTAGATCCGTCACTGTGATGATGATGGTGGTAGCCTTCGACGAGCGCCGCCAGCCCTTCCGTAAGGCTTTGGGATTGCGATGAACCAGCTTGCTGGATCGACTGGATGTCGCTCTGCAATTGAGAAAACGCACTCTGTGCCTGGCTCAAATTGCCGGATGAGAGCGCCTGGCCGAGCGAGCTGAAATCGTTCCCGATTGTGTCCGACCCATTTCCGGAATTCGCGCTCGCTTCGGTTGTGGATGTGCCCTGGCTCTGCAGCGCCTGTTGGAGGCTTGCAAACGCCGATTGGGCGGCCGACAGGTCACCGGATTGGAGTGAGCTGGCGAGTTGGGCGTAGTCTTGTTGTACTTGCTGCACGACGCTCAATCCAGTCTGCGACGAGGTCGATACGTACTGGTCCTCGCTTGTCGAGGCCGCTTGCGGAGCTTGGCCGGCCGCGGCGTCGCTCTGCAGTTGCGAAACGCACTCTGTGCTTGACTGAGGTCACCGGACTGGAGAGCTTGGCCGAGCGCGGCAAAATCCTTTTCGATGGCGCTCGAACCGTTCGAGCCGGCGCTAGAATTCGAAGAGTTTGGTTGCCCAGCAGCAATTGTTGGATGCTCGAGTAAGCTGACTGTGCATCCGAGAAATTGCCGGATTGGAGAGCGCTCGAGAGTTGTTTGAAGTCCTGCTGAATTTGCTGGAAAGGATTCTGCCGAATCTGTTGCGACAGGTCGGTAATCAAGTTAGAAGAAAGAGCTGAGATCGACATAAGCGTTAACCCTCACTGTATGTCTATCGTCGCCCCGGAGTCTAAAGTTGAGAAATCCTCGCAGCTTGTTACAAATCTTAACAATTGAGCAAGCTTCGCGACTGGCCCTGCGCTCTCGTCACACTACTTCACAAATGACACGTACCCGGCGAATTATCGCTAGCCGTCCTCTAGCTCATATTTATGGCGGGTTTCATTGCAAATTCCTAGAAGCAGTCCCATGCTTATCCTTTTTCTTGTTCTCGCGCTCGCATCCGCCGCCGTTGGCTCCGCTCAGAACAATGGCTCTTACACCATTCGTCCGGTGATTGGATCGGGTTCGCAGGGTGACGGCGGACCGGCGACATCCGCGTTACTCGACGGCCCCTATGGACTCGCGCAGGATGCACAGGGCAACGTGTACATATCGGAATCAAACGCCGGTGTCATCCGCAAGGTCGGCGTGAACCGCATCATTGAGCGATTCGCTGGTTCAGGCATCCTGGACGATGGTCCGGAAGGCCAACCTGCTCTCCAAACCGATCTAATTTCCCCGGGATCTTTACTCACGGATACCGATGGAGGCCTAATTTTTGCGGATACAGCGGCTTGCCGCATCCGGAAGGTGCTAACAAACGGCACGATTCAGAATCTGGTCGGCACCGGACGTTGTAGCGGTTCGAGCGTTTTCCCAGGTGGAGGAAGCACCAGCGGGACCTACCCACCGCTAGAAACGGACATCGGCATCGTGGGTGGAATGATCAAGGACACATCGGGCCAGTTGATCTTCAGCGACGTGACCGGCAACAAAGTCTGGAGGGTCGATTCCGACGGGATCGTACGTACTATTGCTGGCGTCGGCGTTGCAGGATTCAGCGGAGACTCTTACGCCGCCACCAGCGCTCAGCTAGATTCGCCCCATGGCGTGACGATAGATAGCGACGGTAATATCTATATCGCCGATTCCTCGAATTGCAGAATCCGTGAAATCGATACCAGCGGCATAATCACTACCGCCGCCGGGAACGCCACGTGCGCGGGGGCTTCCTCGGATTGGAACACCATTTCCCTAGGATCGCTGACCGGGCTTGCCTATGACAGCAGCAGCAATTCGATCCTGATTTCGACCCCTGGCCTAGGCGTAGTCCGCATGACTTTGGGGAACCCGTACCTCTCAAACTTCGTGGGCAGCGGGGCCACGGGAGCTGTCGATTCCGCGCCCTCGTCGCAGTACCCAATCGATCAACCCCGTGACATTCTGATCCGACGATCGAGCGTATTGATCGCCGACAACACGGCATTTCGAGTTCTCCTGGTACAAGCCAACGCGGTTAGCGCTTTTGCCGGCATGTGGCCTCAACTTTCCGCGTACGGTTCCGCTTCGTCCGCGCCGATGTTGCGCCCGGCCGGGCTGTGTTATCGGCCCGATGGGTCGATGCTGGCGATCGATGCCGGCGCGGGGCGAATTCTTTCCTTCACCAGCCCTAACCAACTGGCGGCATTTGCCGGCGTGGAATACCCAACGGGCTATTCAGGCGGTGATGGCGGGCCGGCCATTTTGGCTCAACTGAGCCAGCCCCGGCGCATGGCGTGTGCGTCCAACGGGAACGTGTACGTGACGGATGGCCGTGAGATCCGCAGCATCAATTCGAAAGGAATTATTCTGGAACAGCTCGGCGCCGTCAAAATCGGCGATGTGTCGTCCTATCTCAACGATCCTACGGGTATTGTGGTGGACCGTTCTGGCCGACTGGTGTTTTCCGAGGCCAGCTTGAATCAAGTTATTCGTTTTGACTTCAATTCCCGTGACACCACGGTAATTGCCGGGACCGGAACCGCCGGCTTCGGGGGAGACGGCGGGGCAGCCACCAGCGCTCTTCTAAACAGTCCCGGCGATCTCGCGTATGACTCGAAAGGGAATCTTTACATCGCTGACCGAGGCAACGGCGCCATACGGCAGGTTTCCCCGAGTGGAACTATCCAGACCGTCGCCGGCGCCTATTTTGGATTCAGTTACTCAAATATATCCGGCAGTCCCGCCATCTCCGTCAGCCTCGGGACCATTGAGGGAATGACCGTCGATGCCAAAGATCAGATCTATATTACGGAAACCTCGCGCCTCAGCGTCATCAAATCGGATGGCAACATCTACGTAATCGGAGGCTATCAGAGCCAGAGCAACGCTGGTGTCGTCAGTTATGTCAACGGACCGATGTATGGCTGCGATGGTTTGACCACCGATTCCAAGGGCCGGGTGTACGTTTCCGTGGACCAAGTGGGCCAAGTGATGATGGCCCTCCCGCCCGGTGATCCAGGACCGCCGCCCGCCATCGGTTCCGCGGGGGGCGCGTCGGCCTTCGGAGCGTTTACGTCGATTGCGCCAGGATCGTGGATCCAGATCTACGGGGCTAATCTCGCCTCCGCTACGCGCCCATGGACTGGTTCGGATTTTAGCGGCAATCAGGCGCCCGAGGACTTGAGCGGGACCACCGTTGCGATCGCCGGCCAGTCAGCCTTCGTTTCTTACATCAGCCCTACCCAGGTGAACGCGCAGATACCCTCCTCGGTTTCCGCCGGCACCTCCAGCGTTACTGTAACCACCGCAGCGGGAACCAGCGCGCCATACACGATTGACGTCAACTCCACCGAGCCAGGACTGTTTGCTCCGGCGGCGTTCTTGATCGGCGAGAAGCAATATGTAGGAGCGCTGTTCCCAGGCGGTTCCACGTATGTCTTGCCGTCCAACGCGGTTGCGGGGGTGGCTTCGCGGCCGGCTAATCCTGGTGAAACGATCACGCTGTATGGCGTGGGATTCGGGGCCGTGACTCCGAGCGTGAACGCCGGGACCCTTGTTCAAAAGGCCAACACGCTCGATCTACCCGTGCAGATTCTCTTTAACCAAGTTCCGGCTACCGTGAGTTACGCCGGACTCGTGCAAGGTGAGGTAGGTCTCTATCAGTTCAACGTTGTGGTGCCGAGCGGATTGCAGGGAGGGACCGTTCCGATAACGTTCACTCTGGGAGGCATCCCCGGCAACCAGGTTCTGTACACGGCTATCGCGAACTGAAGCACCGAGGTCACGACGTGCGCAACCCCGCTCCAATTCGTCACAAGTCGTCACAATTTGCCGGAATACGGGGCTCGGCGTCACAGCGTCTTGTATGAATCGATCAGTGAATCTGGAAGGGCCTGAAAAGTCATCAGGGACCTATTGGATGGGGGTGTCTCTTGCGTTGTGTTCCAGTCTTACTACTCGTGGCGGCCGCGGCTCTCGCTCAGGAGTACACTGCGTCGCTTTCGGTGACGGTATCCGATCCCAGCAGCGCCCTGGTACCGAGGGCGCACGTCGTTCTGACTGACAACTTGCGGCAGCGCGAGTATGTGGGGGAAACCAATTCCAGCGGCTCGGCCAGTTTCGCGTCACTGCAACCGGGCGAATACTCGCTTGAGATCACCAAGCCTGGTTTCGACAAGTTGCGGGTTCCTGGCATTACTCTGGCCGTTCGCGATCAGCAAAGCATATCCACGCAGCTAGTGGTATCGGCCGGGGCGACTTCGATTACCGTGACGGCCGCGGCGGAAAGCGTGGCCACGGACGCATCCATGGGGATCTCCGTGGACCAAAAATACATCGAAAATCTTCCGGTGAACGGCCGCAGCGTCGATGCGTTGGTGCAGATGGCTCCCGGTATCACCAGCGCGCCCGGTCCGGGCGGCGACTTCAACGCCAACGGCATGCGTTCCAACACGAATTATTACACGCTGGACGGTGTCAGTCTGAATGGATCGGTCGGGGGAGGGGGCGGTCCGGGTCCGGGCGGCCCTGGAGGCGGTTTCGGCGGACCACCGCCGGGTGCCGGCAGCGGGAGCGCGACGTCCAGTGTCTCGCTGGAGTCGATGCAGGAGATGCGGGTCCAGACGTCCTCGTTCGCGCCCGAATTCGGACGTTCTCCAGGAGCTCAGATCAGCATGACTAGCCGGGCAGGAACCGATACTTTTCATGGCTCCCTTTACTATTACTTCCGGAACCGGGACCTCAACGCGAACGACTGGTTTGCCAATAGCTTTGGATATCCAAGGGCCGAATTGAGGCAGAACCGGGAGGGCGGAACGCTGGGCGGGCCTGTGATCAAAAACAGGACTTTCTTTTTCCTTTCCTATGAACGGCTGCGCCTGGTTTCCCCCTCCACCATGATCAGCAGCGTTCCCGATCTGCGTAGCCGCGAAAGCGCGCCTGCGTCCGTCCGCCCTTTTTTGAACGCATTTCCGCTCGGGAACGGCGCCGAGCAAAGCGATGGCGCCCAAGAATACCATGCATCTCTCGCCAACCCGTCGGCGTCGGATTCGGCAAGCCTTCGAATAGACCACACGATCAGCAATACGATGACAGTATTCGCCCGCTATAGCCTCATGCCAACCAGCAGCTTGACCCGGGGTGGATTCATCTCCTCGGCCAGTACACTGAGCCATCAGAATTCCAATTCCCAAACCGCGACCGCGGGTCTGACTAGGACCGGCGCCTCCGGGTGGTTGAACGATCTCCGCTTCAACTACTCGCGATCGAATTTCCGGAGTTTCTCGACCATGGACGACTACGGCGGAGCCACGCCTCTCACGGATGCCTCGGTGTTTCCCAGCGGAGTAACTTCCAGTACCGGCCAGTTCAACCTTATGATGCTCGCTGTGGGCGGTTATTCTTTCGGCGGCCTTAATAGAAGCCAGCAGGCCCAGTTCAACGTCGTAGATAGTTTAACCAAAACCGAATCGTCGCACACCATAAAGATGGGGGTGGACTTCCGGCGAATTATGCCCACCTATTTCCGGAACGCCTATTCCTTAAGCGCCACCTTTAACGGTATCGGCGGCGCCAGCGGGGCGCTCACCAGCGGCGAAGCTACCAATGTCCAGATAACATCCAGCCTGCCGGCCGTTTATCCTGCTTACACTAATTTCTCCACGTATTGGCAGGACACTTGGAGGGTTAGTAAGTGGACCACGCTCACTTATGGGTTGAGATGGGATGTCAATCCGCCGCCGGGAGTCAGGCAAGGTCCAACCCCGCTGGCTCTATCCTCCGACTCAATCGCCGGCGTCACGCAGAACACTTCGTTGTATTCGACAGTTTGGCACAACGTGGCGCCTAGAGTGGGTATCGCCGGTCTGATGGACGACACACCCGGACGGGAACTGATGCTGCGCCTGGGAGTAGGAATTTTCTACGACGTGGGTTATGGCGTTAGCGCGAGCGCCTTTAACGGAGCGCCCTACTCGAACGTCCGCACCATCTCGCTGGCGGAATTTCCGCTATCGCTCTCAGACCTGAGCGCGCCTCCGATGCCGCCTACGCGACCCTACGGGCAGGTTACGGCAGCAGAAAACAATCTCCAGTCTCCTCTGGTGACGCAATGGAACGTAACGCTGGAGCGCAGCTACGGCCAGAACCAGACGCTGAGCTTCGGATACGCGGGAACCATCGGCACGCGGCTGTTGCAAACGCAATCCCAACCGTCCTTCGGGAGCGCATATAGCATTCTCATTTTGGCAAGTAATGGCGCAACATCCAACTACAATAGTCTGCAAGCGCAATTCCGCCGCCGTTTGACTCGGAGTCTCCAGACCCAGGTCAGTTACACTTGGGCGCACTCCATAGACAGCGCATCCAACGATATCGGGGGCGGCTTCGCGTCCTTACTCGGGAGTGGACAGCGGGGGAACTCCGACTTTGACATCCGTCATAGTTTGAACTGGTCGGGATCCTACCGTCTGCCCAGCCCCGGCTCGCGTTTCTTAAAGCCGCTGCTGGGTAATTGGAATGCCGACTGGATCGCGCAGTTCCGCACCAGCCTGCCATTCGGCGTGCTTGGGATCACCACGGAAACCAGCGCCAACTCCACCGCCTCCAACCAAGCGGCCGGCCTATTTGCTCAGGTTCGGCCCGATTATACGGGACAGCCGATTTGGATCAGCGACCCAGACGCGCCCGGCGGTAAGAAACTGAACCCCGCCGCGTTTGCTGTTCCCACCAACAAATACGCGCAGGGAGACTTGGGACGAAATACGCTGCGCGGCTTCGATTTCAGCCAAGTTGATTTGTCGGTGCGGCGGCAGATTCTACTTTCCGAAAAATGGCGGCTGAATATCTCAGCCCAAGCGTTCAACATTTTCAATCACCCCAACTTTGCGAATCCATCTGCCATGGATAGCTCGAATCTTTCCAGTCCTGCGTTCGGCGTGGCGACTCGAACCGTGGGTGGGGGAGTAGGCGGCGGTTCGCTCTACCAATCGGGTGGACCCCGCTCAATTGAACTGGTGGCGCGGTTTCAATTCTGAACCTCAAAGGATCAATGTATGAAGATTACATCGCGTGCGGCGTGCCTCGCGCTTCTGGTTGTCACGATTTCCGCCGTGCTATACGGAGAGGCGCCGGCAGCGCAGCAACCTGCTCAGGATTCTCAAAGCAAGGCGCCATCCGGAACATCGTCCAGCGACTCGCCGGCTCCAGAGACGAAACGGTTCAGACGGTTCTCGTATGGAGCTCGATTTCGCTGGTGGTCCACACAGCCGTTCGATGGGAGTGCTTTTAACGTGCAAAGCACGCAGACCCAGATCAGCCATGCATATAGTACGACCTCCGCGGCCGGGAGGTACGCCGTGGGGCCGGCTTTCGATCTGAACTTTACAAGCCACGTGTCCATCCGGGCAGAGGCGTTCTTCCAACACTTGGAATACACAAAAGTGACACAAGTGTACGAGGGTACAGTCGCCAGTGGCACCTTGAATGTTACATACACGGAGCACACCAGAACCGGCTATTGGGATTTTCCGGTCCTGGTACGTTTTCACGGTTCGCCACGGCCTCCCGCTCCCGCTACCTCGACCTCCTCGACCTCACGTTCAACATTCCATCTGCCGTTGCAGGGGCTCACGTCCCATATGTTCATCGAGGGGGGCGGGATTCTTCGTAATCTCATTAACGTCCGCACCGGCAATGACACGCTAAACTCGGACAATAGCACCGCGTATAATGAGACGCCCGTCAGGCCCGCCCATCGGACGGTGGAAGCCGCAGTCATCGGCGTTGGCCTACATTTTACGGACGACTTCAATCTGAAGGTCATGCCCGAGGTCCGCTACATGTTTTGGTCGGCACCGTCGTTTGAATCGGAATCTACCCTCTCCAGGACACGCCAGCTTGAGGTCGGATTGTCGATCGTGTTCTGACTCATCGTTGCTCCGCCAGACCTGGGATATCGAAGTTGATATCCAACCCCCCGGATGCTCAAAATCATGTTTTGGCCGAGGCCCAGTTTCCGCCGGAGCCTGCTGATATGTTGGTCCACGGAGCGGTCAAAAGCGGTGGGAAGTCGATCGTAAAGGAATAGACCCAGGGAATCGCGAGAGACCACTCGTCCGCCGGACTGCATGAGTTGCTCGAGAACCTCGTATTCCATCGCGGTAAGACCGAGCTGCCTGCCTCGAAACTGGGCGTCTCGATCTCCTGGCAGCAAACATAACTCTCCTAGCCGAAGCGCCTCAAGGGCTCTGGTCGAATTGGCCTGAGACCTCCGAAGTATGGCGCGCACACGAGCCATAAGTTCATCGGGAAAAAATGGTTTGCCAAGATAGTCGTCAGCGCCCAAATCCAACCCGGCGACCCGCTGGTCCCGATCTGTTTTGGCGGTCAGCATCAGAACCGGCAGGCGAGATTCGCGGCGAATTCTGCGAAGCACTCCAAACCCGTTTAGGCCCGGAAGGGTCACGTCGAGAATCATCAGGTCATAACCGCCCGTCTCAGCGCGAGCCGCACCGCGTTCCCCATTCAATTCAAAGTCGACGGCATGCCCTGCCTCGCTAAAGAAATCTTTAAGCATACTGCACAATTCCAGGTCGTCGTCCACGACAAGCAATTTGTACTGTGATGAGAACCGCTGGACCATAGCAGCCTAATTCAGCCTTTCTGTGGTTGGTTGACTTCGAGGAAGTCGGATTTCTACTAAGAGACCTGGCTTTGCGTTCTCAGCCGAGATAGTTCCCCGATGGACAGCAATCGCGCGTTGGGCTATAGCCAATCCCAGACCAGTCCCCCTGGGACTTCGACCGTCGCCCGGGTCCGCGCGATAGAAGGCCCGGAATATGTCTTCGAGCGCGGATGCGGGAACACCCTTCCCATAATCCCGGATACGGATAATCGCACAATCGTTATCGCCACTGGCCCAGAGTTCAACAGAGGACTCTGGAGGGCTGTGCTGCAACGCATTGCGAAGCACATTTTCCACGGCTCTGCTCAGGAGCTGGGGATCGCACGCCAAGCTACCAGGATCAAACAGACAAAGCGCGAGTTTACAGCCTCGGCCGCGTGCTTCATAGTCGCACCGGTCGGCGATCTCGGTGAGCATTGATCCCAGATCGATCTTTTCAGTACACATAGCCGCGGGATCCACTTCAGCTCGAACCACATCCAGAAGTTCATCGAGCAGATCATTGACGCGGGAAATCTCAGTCTCAATCCGATCGAGAGCTCCAACAACGCCACGCCGCGCAAATTGAACTGCCAGTAGCGACCGTGTCAGGGGTGATCGTAACTCATGGGAGATATCCGCGCACAGGCGCCGATGAGCGCCTACCAGTCGCTCGATGTGATCGGCCATGTGGTTGAACGATCTCGCCAGCCGCCCGATTGCATCTCCGGACTCCGCCGTCGCCCTCGCGCCGAGTTGGCCGGATCCAAAGTGGTTGACGGCTGCCTCGATCCGGCGCAGGCGTAGCGTAATATATACCGATACCGTGCAGCACAGAAGCGACAGGAAAGGCACAACCCACAGCAACGGCCGGACTGGAAATTGGGGTGGACCCGCGGAGGGATTCAACACGCACACGCTCGATGCGAATTTGCGGACGACGATCGGGCCGCGGGGCGGGAAGCGGAAGCGCCGTTGCTCGATGGTCATCAGCCAAGCCGATCGATCGGCGCCGTTCGCGAGGTCGCGGCCTCTCAAATCCAGCAAACGCGGCTGGATCCCTAATCCTTGATCGATCGATTCGAGCACCATCGAGAGACACTGGGAGCCGCCGCGCCGGTATGCTGAGTCGGCCGCTGCGCAGAGACAATTGAGCCGATATCGGACATTGTCAAAGTTCGACACATCATGGATCGCTACCAGGCAAGTTCCCGCGCCAAGGAAGAGCGTGAGGAGCAGCCAGAGATTCAGTTTGGCTTTTCCGGCTTGACAGATGATCCACTGCTTCATAGCGCCCAAATTAAGTCACACTTCCTCACACCTATTTCAGCGCCCTTAGGGTTAGACTCAGGCATGCAAAGGATCCGCTCCAAGATAGAGACGCTCTTATGATCACGCGACGTTTTCTGCTCGCCATTAGCCCGAGTGCGATTTTCGGGCTGCAGGCTTCCGCGTTCGCCGCGGGCGACTCCTGGAACAACAAAACGCCGGAAAGTTGGTCCGAGAAAGACGTCCATCAAATTCTCACGAAATCGCCCTGGGCGAAAGAAGTGGCGGTCGATTTCGGTGACGCCGACGGTGGCCCTCCCGGCGGTGGACCGGGCGGTCCCGGCGGCGGCCCTCCTGGAGGCGGCGGTCCTCCGGGCGGAGGCGGTCCTCCCGGTGGCGGTGGTCCTGGCGGAGGTGGCCCTCCGGGCGGCGGCGGTCCCGGCTCGATGCCCGACATAAGAATTGTTGTGCGATGGGACTCGGCGCTTCCAATACGTCTCGCGTCCAAGAGTTCGCTGGAAAACGTAGCGGATTACTACCTGATTTATGTCAGCGGACTGCCGATGCTGCGTGGCAGATCCCGCGATTCGTCGGAAACGTCGGATTCGGGAACCGTCCTCGATTTTTTGAAAAATGCGACCTCGCTGCAGCGCAAAGGGAAAGATCCGATCGCTCCGGAGCGAGTTGAGATAGTCCATAACTCGGGTCAAGAAGGTATCCTATTTACTTTTCCGCGGCGTCCTGGCTCGATTGCGCCCGCCGATAAAGATGTGACATTCGTGACCAGCGTGGGCCCTCTTCGGATCAAGGCTAAATTCAGCTTGAAGGACATGCTGTATCAAGGGCGGCTGGAACTGTAAGCAAGCAGCAAAATTCGACCGGTCGCTTACGCTCGCGGTTCGGAAAGAGAATGTTAGGGAACCGCGACCGTGAGGGAGTCGGTGCGCCCGCCTTTTTCTTACGGCTTCTAAGTCTAAGACTGATTTCATACAGTCTAAAATGACAATCGCAATTGAACGCTGATCTTGCGATTGTAGGTGCTGGTGCCTCCCTCCGGCCCGAAACCACCCTGCAGACTGAGTGACTCTCCGAACGTGGGCGAAGACAAATCGCCATTCGGACTGGCGAAATTCGGGTGATTTAACACGTTCATTGCCATAATGCTCAGCGTGAGGTTGTATCGCTTTGGCGATGCCGACCCAAACATTCCGGAAGGGGGTGGCCCACCGCCCCCGCCGCCAGGAGGACCACCGCCGCCGCGCGGGGGGCCTCCACCACCAGGACCGCCGCGTACGCCACCTATCCCAGGAGGAGGAGCATCCTTGTCGGCCGGTCCCGACTCTCCGATGCTTCCAAAGCCCCACGTCCGCGATAGGCGCATACTTAGGTTCACCGACATCGGTCCCCGGCCGGAGTTGCGCTCAATGGTGGCTGTCCCGGCGCCTGGCTTGAGATTGAAGCAACCGTATCCGGGTGCGTATTTCAAAGTTGCGCCCACGCAGGCGGAGGCCGATAGGTCGAGCAGCGCGGGACGTTCAACCGCACTGCCGTCGCCCGACGAATCCGGCAGGCCGGTGGTGATGTTATGAGGCGTTCCGCTGCTCGCGTTGAAAAAAGGTGTGGCCGTGATCTTCCAGGGCAGGGGAATTCCGGTGCCGAGTACGGCCCGGCTCCGGACGTCGCCGAATGACGACGGCCCCCACTCCGCCCGCAGATTGTACGGGTTTGCGGGCAAGCCCTCGTTATCGTCCTTTCCATACGAGAGCGCATAAAATCCGAACAGGAACAACCTCTTGTAGTTCACCGTGGGATTGATGAAGAGCTGGTTAGTACGGCTGAATCCGACCGCCTCCTCCGCAAGGCGCACCGTATCGTCGCCATACGGATAGATCTTGGTTTCCGGGTAGGGAGCGTTCACGTCGGTTTGCCGCAGCAAGTGGACGCCCCGGCTGCTGATATAGTTGGCGCTCAAACGCACGTATTTGTTGAGCTGGCGGTCCACCCCGATATTAAACTGATAAACTCGCGGCGCTTTCACGCTAGGATCGAGCAACTGAAGAGTCTGCGGCTGCAGACTGCCCGCGAGCGAAGCAAGCGAGGGCACGTTCGGGAAAAAGTCGGGATTCGAAATCAGATAGGACTGTTGCGTCACTCCGTTGTAGCGAATGGAATTGAGGGTGTAGGTGTCGGCCACGCGATCGTAGAAAACCCCGAAGCCTCCCCGCAATACGGTTTTGGCGGATTTGTGGGCGCCCCCATCCAGTCCCCACGCAAATCCAAGCCGCGGCGACCAGTCGCCGAAGTCGCGGATATTCGTCTGGGTTTCGTAGCGCAGGCCGTAGCTCAGGGTAAAGTTCGGTCTGAGCCTCCAGTCATCGTTCGCGAACAGACCGATGTCGAATTGCGACACGCTGGTGAGTCCCGTACCCGCGTTCATGGAGAAGAAAGAAGCTCCGCCTCCGGCAGCGCGGATCTGCGCCGCGGAAAACCCCTCATTCTGGAGACGCAAAGTCAGTTGATAAACTTCGAGCGCCGTCAGCGCCACCGACGTGCCCGTGATCGGCTGGCCGTTCGAATCCAAGGCCTCGCCTTGCCCTCCCGCGAAGGTGAACATACCGTTGAAATTGGTGAGAGCCGTGTCGTTATTGAACGATCGCCGCAGGCGGCCGCCCCACTTGATGGTGTGCGTACCGTGGTTCAGCGTGGTGATGTTCGAAAATTCCCATTTGTTGGTGAGATTGCGGGAATTGCCAACGGTTGCGCTGCCGCTAGTGAATGCGCCTTGCACCGAAAGGGACGGGGCATCGCCGGGCACCGCGTATGCCGTGGTGCTCCGCATGTATTGAAAACGCACTTCATTGATCAAACTCGGGCTGATTACGGCCGTTTCCGTAGCTTGAACGGCTTGTTCCTTGGTGCTCTCGTTGTAGGCCGTGGACGCGAGATTGAAGCCGCTCGCTCCTTGGTTGTCGAGACCGACGCGTACATCTTGGTAGCGCACTACCAGGGTGTTTTTCGCGTTGATCGCGTAATCCACGCGCGGGCTCACGGTGGTGCGGGTTTGCGGGGTCAGCAATCCCTGATTTACCGTATGCGCATTCAGACTGCTATCTAAATCGGTCGCCAGAATGAACGCGTTCTCGGTGATGTTGCGGCGTTCAAAATCCAGCGTGAAGGATGCTTTGCCCTTCTTGATCGGGCCGCTCAGGTTGCCGCCGAAAAATAAGTTTTTGTAGGGCGGCAGCGACGACGATTCCGTATACAGCGGACTGCGCGAATTGAAGTACTGATCGTTGTATTGGAAAAACACCTGGCCGTGCAGATCGTTGGTTCCGGGTTTGGTAAATATCTCGATACGGCCGAAGCCCGGGCGGTCATACTCGGCGGAAAACGGATTGGAATTGATCCGGACCTCGCGGATGGATGATTTGGCAGGCAGGTTGCCGCCGGTGAATCCGTCGATATAGATTTGCCCGCCGGCCGGGCCCGCGCCTGGCCCCGCCATGGCTTGCAATTGCTGAGATAGTTCGTCGGGATCGTCCGAGAGAGCCTGCAGTTCCTTCTGCCTGAGTACCAGCGCGCCGCCGTTGGAAGTTGGATCGGTGTTGACGGCAGTTGTGTTGGCTTCGTCGTCTACGTTGACCACTTGCGCTGTGGATTCGATAGCGAGTTTCAGATCGAAGACGGCTGGCCCTTTAATCTCCACACCCTGCTTCTGGCCAACGGCGAATCCTTTCGCGATGACGCGCACGTTGTACTTGCCGCTGGACAACGTTGGAAACGTGTATTGCCCAATTGTGTCGGTGGTGGTTCGCTGCTCGCCCCCCGGACCTCGCAGTTGCACCAGAGCTCCTGGAACCAGTGCACCGGAAGGATCGGTGATGGTTCCATGGAGACTCGCGGCGGCCGATTGCCCCCGCAGCGCGAATGGCGCCGAAAGATTCACAAGGCACCATACCAATACCCACAGTTCTCTTAAACTCTTCATGAATGAATCCTCTCGATAAAATGCGAGCTTCCGGGAATTGGACCTGCGATCCGCTTACCGGCCCATACCTGACAGACTGGCGCCGCCGAGTATGCCGCCCAGGTCCATTCCTCCCGGCGACATACCTTGGGGAGATGTTCCGACGCTACCCGCGCCCGCCCCGGATTGCGCCGTGGCCATCCGCACTAACGTTTCGGCGTTTGCGACGAGCATGATTCCGGTGACGCGATCGCTGGTTGCGCCCTTGGTGCTGCAAACGATGAGGGTCTGGCCCGGCTTAACGTCCTCCACTTTTCCCGCCGGCATCATCTCGACCATCTGCGCCACCGTAAATCCGGTGCCGGACGGCATGCCCGCGCGCGCTCCGGCATTGAAGCCTCCCGAAGGTGGACCTCCGCTTCCCGGTGCCCCGCCCATTCCAGCGAAAGTCGGCATTTGCTTGATCCGGGAGTCCGACGTCAGCTTGATTACCAGCGGCTTTCCCGTTCCCATTTCCTTAATAACGATCTCCCGCGCCGAAGTGTCCACCGAGATCACCGAGCCGGCCGTGGTCAGAAATGTTCCGAAGACCACTTCCTCGGCAGTCACTGCCAAGCCGTCTGCGCTCTTCCCGCCGCGCGCGCGAAGCTGATCGCCGATGCTAATCTCATCCAGCTTGCTGGGTTTGGCATCAGCGAACTTGACCGAATCCGGAGCATACCTGCGAAACTTTGTCTCGCCGGACACGGTGACGGTTGGCCGCGTTTCGCCCTGGAGCGATCGTATCCTCAAAGTGATAACGTTGCCGCTTTTGGCGGCAACGATGCCGGAAATTCCGCGCGCGTTCCAATCCAGGCGATCTCGCTCGTCGCGTTTGCCGATATCGGCAGCGGACATGACTACGATGCGGCGAACGTTTGTATTGTCTGGCTCCAGCGTGACCAGAACGCGGTCGCCGATTGCAAGTTCCGTGACGTTGACGGCTACCGCGTTGCTCAGGGTCTTTTCTCCCGGGGCGACTCTCTGCGCTATGGTGTCGGCGGTTAGTTTCACATCCATCGGTGCAGCGTTATCCGGCTTGATTTCGAGTTCTGTTTCCGGCTTGAACGCCGCAATCGTGCCGATGAAAGACTTGCCCGCCGGCGCCTGCGCCGCCGCCGGCCGCAGACCTAAGACAACCAGCAGTAATGCTGCTTCTGCGATCTTGTTCATTTTCTCTAGTGAACAATGCTCTGGCCCCGGATGTGCCTTAAGTTTTGTAAAAGTTCGCTCCAGACCGTCCGATTTGTCGGAATTTGAGCTAAAGTGGCATCACGAGGAGATGGAGACAGAATTTGAGAGAAGCCGGTCCGATCGATCCATTCTCATTGTTGAGGACGATACCGAGCTTTGTTCTTTAATGAGCGACTTTCTTTCGCCGCATGGCTTTCAACTGGAGGCGGTGCATGACGGGCGCCAAGGTCTGGCTCGTGCGCTGGAAGGAGATTTCGACCTCGTCATTCTTGACGTAATGCTGCCGGTACTGGACGGTTTCGAACTGCTGCGGATCATGCGGAAGCGCAGCGCGATTCCTGTGATCATGCTGACCGCCCGTACATCGCAAGACGATCGCATCACAGGTTTGAACGCGGGCGCGGACGATTATCTTCCAAAACCTTTCGGACCGGAAGAGTTGTTGGCACGCATCCGGGCGGTGCTGCGGCGCGTGACTAAAGCAGAGATGGCGGAGTCGCGAACCATCTCGTCGGGCGGCGTCGAACTGAACCCGCGTACTCGCGAGGTCTGGCGCCAGGGCGAGAGCGTTGAGGTGACCACCATTGAGTTTGACATTCTCGAGTTTCTGATGCGATCGGCCGGCCGCGCAGTGTCGCGCGATGAGTTGACAGCCATCCTGTATCAGCGCGAGTCCACGCCTTACGAACGCTCGCTGGATGTCCACATCAGCCATCTGCGGAAAAAGCTCGAGGGCGGCGATAGGACCATGATCCAGACGGTTCGGGGTGTCGGGTATCTGTTTGCTTCGAGAATAGAGTAGGCCAAATGAGATCCGTCTACTTCAAGATTCTGCTGTGGTGCTTCGCCACTCTGCTGCTATCGCTGGTTGCTTTCGTGATGGTTTCGGCATTCGTCTCCGGAGCAGCGGCACGCGGAGGATTCATGACCGATATACACGCTTGGCAGACGTCGGAGGCGGTCCAAGCGTACGAGTCCGGCGGCTCGCCGGCTCTGGGAGCGTATTTGGGAAATCTCCACCACTTCCTGAAGGAGCGCGACTATCTTACGGATGCTCGCGGCAAAGATCTGCTGACTGGCGAAGACCGATCCGAATTCTTAAAGCTTGCCCGGCCCTCCTCGGAACGGCCGCAACAATCGAACGGTCACCTGGTGATTATTACTTCCTCCCAAGACAACCGTTACCGCTTGATCAGCGTCTTGCCCCCTCCATTCGGCATTCAAAGTTTGCTCCCCTACTACTTTCTCATCTTGGTAGCCGTTGCGTTGGTTTGCTGGGGATTGGCAGTGAACATCGCAACGCCGTTGCGCGATCTGGCGCGAGCTGTCGATCGATTCGGACGCGGCGAGTTGGACGTGCGCCTAAAATCGCGCCGCCGCGATGAAATCGGCGAGCTTAGCAGAAGCTTCGATCACATGGCGGAGCACATCGGAACGTTGGTGACTGCCGAGCGCCGCTTGTTGCAGGACGTCTCACACGAGCTGCGATCCCCGTTGGCGCGCTTGAGTTTTGCCGCCGAACTGACCCGAACAGCGCCGGATCGCGACGCGGCGGTGGAGCGGTTGAAGAAGGAGATCAACCGCTTGACGGATCTGGTCGGAACATTGGTCGAAGTGACGCGGGCGGAAGGCAATCCTTCCGGCACCCGCTTGGAGCGTCTACGGTTGGGCGATTTGCTCTGCAGCGTCGTCGACGATTGCCGGGTAGATGCTACTGCGCGGGGCTGCAGTATCGGCGTCGGCGGCGAACTGGATTTGATGCTTCGAGGGGACCGGGAATTGTTGCGCCGGGCGGTAGAAAACGTCGTCCGGAATGCAATCCGTCACACACCCCGGGGGTCAACCGTGGACGTCACGATGGAGAGCGCGGGCCAAACGGCGCGTATCTGTATTCGTGACTCGGGCCCGGGCGTTCCCGAAGAATTGCTGCAGAAGATCTTCCAACCCTTCTTCCGCGTGGACGATTCGCGCGATAGCTCCACAGGTGGTGTGGGGCTCGGTCTCGCGATTGCTTCACGGGCCATTACTGTCCATCAAGGGCGTCTGTGGGCCGAGAACATGAACCCCGGGCTAAGCGTGTGCATTGAGCTTCCACTTGCGGCCTGAACCATTCTCCGCGTGTGTCCGAACCCGAATGCGCTAAGAGCAGATTCCGCAGATTGTTGTAAACGTTAGGATTTCGCGAAATGCGACAGAGACCTTGGAAGCCACGAGGCTCCCTTCGACAGGTGCGTCGGTGCGACGTCAATGCCAGAAACCAGTGGATCTGGATGAAGCTGCGACCCAAAATTTGGCTTCCTAGGTACGCCGGAGCAGCTCTTCGCCCGATTCAGGTAGACTGTGGGCGCATCAAATCCGCGCGGAACGGGCGTTACGCGGCAACTTGACTCTGAACGCCGGTACTTCCGAACGAATCGTGACTTGCTCAGAATCCAGAAGATGGAGTTTCGCCGGCATGCTCCGGGAGTGCATCGGCGATTTAGCGCCCACTGGCCCACGTCGCCAAGCGCAATGAGAAACAAGCCGACGGCGAAGGCGTTCCGGCATCGGCCGGGCATCCGAGACGCCATGGTGCAGCGGTTGGTCGGTGGCTTCGTCGAGATCCAAGAGAAATCTTTCCGCGATGGATGAGCTGTGAGGTGCCTTCCTCCCACTATCCTCGGCCGCATCATCGGTGACCCCAGTCTTTCGACGATGTTGCTGCCGCGTTCGCGTTCGGCTACATCGCCCCGACGGATTCCGGCGGCACCCTCGGCTTCAATACCTTCCGCAGAGGCGGCATCCGCAACATGAAACGCCGCCTTGACGCGTTCCTGGAAGCTGCGCTCGGAGTGGCGGCCACGTTCCGCGCCGAATCGATCAACTTCTTCAACACTCCGCAATTCGCCTATCTTAACCCGGACCTGAGTTCCCCGGCTTTCGGCGAGATCACCAATACGCTGGACGACAGCCGTAGCTTTCAGTTCACGCTGGAACTCCAGTTTTGAGAACCGTAGCCCTGTTATCTGTCTGCGGAATTCATGCTTCCAAGGGATGCCAAGGTTTCGTCCACGTCGCCTGCCAACCACGAAAGGAACATCTCAATACTCTGCTTCCGAGGGGCAGGACTGAAGCTCCCAAGAAACGGCAGTTGTGCGGAATTACTCTCGTCATGTCGGCGCAAAGTCAACTTGATTTCGTCGATGCGTTAAGGAGTCGGTTTGTGGCTGTTACTCGTAATCACCGAGGCGGAAACCACAAAGGGATCACGCAGTGGTGCATCGCATTAGAGTTTTGCAGAGCGCTGTAGATGATTTTGTTAGTTGTTAAGAGCCTCCGCGTTCAACTGGGTCCCACACATTTCAACACGCGGCAGATAGGTCATAGAAAAGTAAGCAAGCGGAAAGAGGATACTTCAGAGGCGAATTGAGAACTGTCCTGGGCGCAGGGGGGCCGCCGCACGTCTAACGCTTAAATACCAACTCCTGACGCTAGCACGCTGCGATATCCACCGCGGGCAAAGTGAAGGACGCTGAAAGGCAACGCTTCTCAACTGTGCCTAGGCACAACACCCGCGAATTTATAGGATGCGCATCTGGCTATGAAAGAATCAGCGGCCCGTGTACCCGCCGTGTACCTCAGTTCGGCGGGAGCATCGATTTTAGCGATTCTGTCGTTTTATCGAATCAATAAGTTGCGTCTCGTCAATGCGGCCTTCGGGTTCGAGTCCCGCCCAACGCGAGAGCAAGATGAGTGGAAAGTTCTGCGACGCCCCCGACAGTGAGTGATCGTCAAAGCTGATCGAGCGGGGTGGCGACCACGGCTGTACTCACCGGTTCTTCTTCTGATTGGATTCCACCGGATGACGAGTATCAACCTCGTTGGTGACAAGAAGCTGGCCCTTTTCGGTCGCCGCTTGGATGCCATCGTCCGTCGCCTGATAGATTTGGATAGTTCGCCGATGGGCCCGTCCGAACATCTTGTCAATGCCGGCAGCAGGCATAGAAAGGCGCCAAATCAAGAAATTGAAGGCGCATCCCGAGCGGGATGCATTTTCACCGGAATGCATCCCGCAAGAAATCCAACGCTATCAAACACAAATCAACCAGAACACACAAAGACGCATCCCACTCTTATGTTCCACTACCCGTGTTGGTTGTTGGAAAGTGTTTGTTGGGAGGCGGGAAGGTGGCACAATTCGCCACCTTTTGCCACCAAATGCCTCTCGCGTGCCACCTGCCAGGAAAACGCCACATAACGCCACAATCTGCCGCATTTTGCACTTTTCTGCTTCCTGTCCCAAAATCCCTTCGCCATTCCCCTAGTGATGGAATCGCTGAACGGAGGCGGGCTGACCAAATGACAGTGCGGACGGGAGCAACTGGCTCGGACAAACGAAGCGGGAAATGGGTCACGCAGGTCCGAAACCGCCTCGCTGCGCGGCGCGAGGAAAAGCCGCTCACCAAAGCGGGACAGATTCGAGCACTGTGGCGGGAGATCGAGGGAGCCCTGGCCGATGGTCAGAGTCTGAAGAGCATTCGCGAATGGCTTGAAGAGGAAGGCGTAACAGTCACGCGTGCAACT
>CABEDY010000138.1_pt1 | contig 31741 bp, 36 predicted proteins | sample 3423171 | NCBI WGS metagenome assembly CABEDY01 (sample SAMEA5534333, study PRJEB31848) | metagenome | biome: tundra; feature: field; material: soil | place: USA | collected 2013-05 | depth 0.15 m | reverse complement strand
CCTCTGGAACGCTTTCGTCTGGATACCGTCGGCAACGTGGTGTTGCAGGGCGATAGCGGCGAAAAAGTCACCTACAAACTCAAGCTCCGGGTTCGCGCGGGCAGTGAGCGGGAAGCTGAAGCGCTGCTGCACGAATTCGATGTGAGATCCCGGACCCAGAGTGGTTGGCTACGCTTGACCGTCACGCCTCCCGCCAATATCTCGGAGGGCCCCGAGTTATCTGTCACCGTGCCTCGGTCGTTGCAACAGGTGTGGATAGAGACGCGCGGCGGTAATGTGCAAGCCATGGATCTTGACGGCGAACTTCAGGCGCGCTCGGCCGGCGGACGCATGCTGGTGGACCGCATCAAGGGAAAAGCCGAAGTCCGAACCGGCGGTGGCGACATCCAGGTGGGCGAAGTAGGCGGGACCGTTCGATGTTATTCCGGCGCCGGCGTGATTCGCGTGCAGAGCGCGGGTGGTGAATCCTGGCTGGATACGGCCGGCGGAGAGGTCTTCGTTCATCAGGCCGTGGGCCCGGTGCACGCCGCCACTGCCGGCGGCAACATTCGGATCGACCGCGCCTCGAGCACCGTCTTTGCCCGCACTGCGGCTGGTTTGATCGAAGTCCAGCAAGCTGACGGGGCCGTGACTGCCGAAAGTTCAGCCGGCGCCATTCAGGTGAATGCCGCTAACGGCGTTCGTTGCGAATCCGCCTCCGGTACTATCCGGCTCCGCAATGTGTGGGGCGCTCTGCGCGCTTCCACTGCCGCGGGAAGCATAATGGCCGAATTGCTTTCTGGAAATCGAATACAGGATTCCATGCTGAGCACAAACGCTGGTGACATCACCGTGTTCATTGCGTCCAATGTACCGTTGACGGTTTTAGCCAGGAACGATTCGGGCGGCGCGACAGGCAGGATTATTTCCGATTTCAAGGAGATTCGCGTAAAGGCGGGTAGCCTGCCCGGCGCAAGCCCCGTGCTGGCCGAGGGCGCTCTGAACGGGGGCGGTCCGGTTTTGCGTATCAACGTGAACGGCGGCACAATTTATCTGCGCCGCGAGAAGTAGACTTTTGAGGTGATTCGTATGTACAGATTTATTTCGTCGGCGTTCTTGTTTGCGGCCACGCTTGGCGCTCAGCAGATTGAGTTGGTTCAGCTCGCGCCTCCCGATTCCGGAACCCCGCAGATTTTCGAGTTCCGCAACGGCTCGGCCGGCCTACTCTCGGGTGGAACTTACCTGGGTGTGAATCTTTGCGAGATCGCGAGCGACCGCGCGCGCGAGCTGAAGCTCAAGGAAGCGTACGGCGTCGAAATCACGCGCGTGGAAGACGGCAGTCCCGCGGAAAAAGCAGGCTTAAAATCCGGAGACGTTGTTCTTGAATACAACGGCCAGCGTGTGGAAGGCATGGAGCAGTTCGGCCGGCTGGTCCGCGAGACTCCGCCTGCCCGCGAGGTCAAGCTGCTCATCAGCCGCAACGGTGTCACCCAGACCGTCGCTGCCACGGTGCAAACGCGTAAGCTCAAGAATCTGGCCACCGTCATGCCGAACTTTGAGATGAACATGCCAGAGATGCACCTTCCCGACATGCCGCAGATCTTTACCACCTGGCGCAGCCCCGTGCTGGGCGTTGAAGCGGAGTCACTCGGGTCGCAACTGGCGGCGTACTTCGGCGTCAAGGACGGAGTGCTGGTTCGCTCCGTAGCGAAAGACACAGCCGCCGAGAAGGCTGGTATTAAAGCCGGTGATGTCATTACCAAGGTGGACGGATCCACAGTAACCACGCCGAACGAACTGGTGAGCGCCATACGCTCGGCGAGTTCCAAGAAGTCATTCCCGGTCGAACTAATGCGCGATCGCCACGAGACCAGCGTGACCGTTACTATTGAGGACCATTCCGAGAGAATTGTCCCGCGCACACGGGCGGTGCACGACGTCAGGATGTAGACCCACCAACACTCGCGGCCGCCGCCTGGTGCACTTTCAGCAGCAACTCCACTTCACGGCGCGGAAGGCCCAACGTAGCCGCAATCGTCTCAACAGGCTCACCCCGCCGCGATAGGCGGATCACCTGGCTGCGTCTGCTGAGATTCACGCTCCGCCTCGCCGGCACTGGAGCCGCTGGTATGCTGGCGCGCTCCTCGGCCTCATGCAACCGATCGTTCATCGCGTCCAGCCGGAGCGTGAAATCCAACCTGGTTATCCGCGAACGCAATTCGTGCAGCTCTCTTTTGAGCGCTAGAAACACCAGCAGGCATACGATTGCGCCTGCCGCCTGGAACGCATAGGAACCAACTAGGATAAGAGATCGTTCGAGCATGGCTTGGCCTCAGTATAATGTTCTGAGCCGCTCCTGGCGGCTGATCACTTGGCGGATCCTCACACCGAAATTCCCTTCCACCACTACCACCTCGCCGCGCGCGATCACGCAATTGTTGACAATTACGTCCACTGGCTCTGAAATGGCGCGGTTCAATTCCACAATGGACCCCGTGGTAAGTTTGATTACGTCTTTCAACGGAAGTTGGGCCCGTCCAAAAGACACGCTCACCGGCAGTTCAACATCCAGCAGCAGGTCGATTGTGGTGGGTTTGGTTGCTCCGGGCGCCGGCTTCGCGGGAGGATCAACTCGCTTCGGCGTATCGGCCTGCGCTGCGCTATCGGGCAAATCCATCAGCGTCTTGCTGAACACACCAATAATCGGAAACGTCTGATCCCCAACGCCGATCTCAAACGAGCAACTCGTTCCGCCGCCGGAACCCGGCGGCACAGCCTCATGGCCGTCCGTGCACGCAACGTCCGCGCGGGCTCGACTGGCAAGGGCGCTCGCGATGCCCGATAGGGCCTGCCCTACAATCTCGAGATACGTACTTCGTATGCTATCGGAGTCGCCATCATCTACCCCGGCGCTCTTCAGTATCCGGTTCCCGATTTCTTCCCAGCTCTGACGCTTGGCCCCCACCCACATCAACGCGCCGCCGCTCACGCTGAACCGTTGCTCCCACCACAACAGTGCGCCGTCACCGCCTTCCAGTTCCGGTGCGGAAAGTTCGTGCGGTACGAAGGTGACAAGCGGCGCCTCGCCCATCATGGCTTCCATGACGTTCGTCAGCTGGCGCGCCAATTCCTCCGACAGCCATACTGGCGCCGCATGTTTGTCCGCCACGGCTAAGCGCCTTTCTCCATCGGCCAGCGTTTTTGCATATAGGTGCGCAAACGGAGAATCGCTTGGGATTTCAGCTGCGACACCCGGGATTCATGCAGATTTACAACCTTCGATATCTCACGCAGAGTCAGCTCTTCGTGATAGTACAGGCTGATCACGGTGCGCTCGGTGGGCGGCATCTTTTCGATGGCGTCAGCGAGCAGTCTTTGCAGTTCCGATCTCTCCAACAGATGCGAAGGCCAGTTCTCTTCATCGTCGGAAATGTATTTCAGTAGGCTGCGGCCCGCGTCATCCGGTGACGCGGCTTCCAGGCTCCCCAGGTTGACGCCCCGAATGTCCACCAGCCATTCGTGATACTCCTCCAGCGTGAGTTTCAGCTGCTGAGCGATTTCTTCCTCCGTGGGCCCACGATGCAGCCGCTGTTCGGCAGCCGAAATTGCCATTTCAATCTGCTTGGAACGCTTGCGCTGCTGTCGCGGCGCCCAATCCAGGCCTCGCAAGCTGTCCAGGATCGCGCCTCGTATTTTGTATTCCGCGTAGGTTTTGAGTTTTACGTTGTGCCGGGGATCGAACCGGTCGATCGCCGCGATTAATCCTATGGTGCCCGTTGATATCAGGTCGTCCAGGTTTACGCTTTCCGGCAGCCTCTCGTGAATCCGCCGGGCGATCAAACGGACCTGGGATAGATGCTCGAGAATCAAGCGTTCCCGCTCTTCCGCCGCGCTGTCCTGCGCCTGATATTTCTTTAAACCGCTGCTGAGTTCCTTCGCTGTGCCTTGCGCTCTCATGCCGCCGCCCTTCCGAACCTGGATTGTTCACCGGGTACCGCCTTCAAAACCATGTCGAGGATCACGTCCAGCGTGGCTGCCTCCAGGTCCTCTGGGATGCGCTGGCCTCGTGACAGGTAGGAGACTGGTTTCCCCATGCGCACGCTCTGGCTCAGGATGGGGCCAAAGGTTTCGGTTTCATCCAGCCGGGTAAAAAGCAGTTTGCTTGGCTCGAACGTCTCGTACCGCTGCGCCGTCCGTCTCAAATCGGTGGTTCGCATCGAAGCCGGAAGCACCAGGTGGGTGTCCATGCCAGGATAGCTGGAAAGGAAATGAGCCAACTCTTCGAACCCGTCCATTTCGGCGTGCGCGAGCCCTGGAGTATCGATCAGGATCAGATCTTTATTACGATGGTCCTCGAGAGCCCGCGCCAACGCCGCAGTGGTTTCCAATACTTCGCAACCGATCCCCAGAATCGCCGCATAGGATTGCAACTCATCGGCGGCCGCGATCCGATAAGTGTCCAGCGTCAGGATCTGCAAACGCTTTCGCGCGCTGATCCCGTGCTGTAGCGCCAGCTTGACCAGCGTCGTGGTTTTGCCTGCGCCAGGCGGCCCCACCACTGCCACCATGCGTGCCCTCGATCCCGCACAACCGAGTTCCGCGTCGATGTTCACCAGCGACCCGAGTTCTTGCCGGAGGGCTTCCGGAGTCACCGGCGTAGTCAATCTGCCGATGACCTCATACGCGAGATCCGCGTACAAATCGGCATCTGTCAGTTGAGCGAAGACTCTCGATAGTTCGGGGTCCGACGCGATGCCGGCCATCCCGCTCCCCGATCGGGCCAACGTTAGCGCCAGTCGCTCCATCTGCTGCTTCAATTCCGTCACGTCTTGCGACAGACGATCCATGGGCGGCGCCTCGGAGGCCGAACGTTTTCGCCCCTCCCCGTCGTCGGGTCGCGCCTCCATTTCCCCGGCGCAAACTACTTCGTAAGCCCCGAGATGCCGGGCCTCCGTTCCGCTTCGCTTGGAATTCACCAGCATCGCGTCCGATCCCATCTCACGCCGCGCCTGGCTGATGGCTTCCTCAATTGTGTCCCCGAAGTATGATTTCAATCTCATGATTGTTAGTTCTTCCCCCGAAGCTGAGCTCTCCCTAATTCACCGCAACCTAGTTCACTGCAACCTAGTTCACCGCACCCAGGGATACAATCCTGTTCCCGGGCGGTATTTCATTGTGGGATAGCACCGTCAGATTCGGGATGATACTCTCTGTGATTTGCCGCACGAAGTAGCGCGAGCCCGAGCTAGTCAAAAGCACCCCCGGCGTTTCGACCGGCCCGCAACACTTCTTGATTCGCTCCTGGATGTCTCGAATTCGCTGGGGCGGAAGATTCAAGTGGCTGGAATTCTCCGCGTGTTCCACCGCCGATTCGATTGACTGTTCCACTGCCGGGTCCAGAAAATGCGCCGTCAGATCACCCGCCGTATCCAGCAACGGTTTGACCACCTGCCGCCGGATCGCCTGCCGGACGTATTCCGTGAGGAGTACGGTACTCTTGGTGATCGGCGCTGCCTCTCCCAGCGCCTCGAGAATGCTGGCCGCGTCACGGATCGACACTCGCTCCCGCAGCAGGTTCTGAAGGACTTTCTGCACCACTGCCAGAGTGAGCAATTTTGGAACCAAATCTTCCACCAACCTCGGATTGTCTACCGCCACCCGATCCAGCACGGCCTTGGCGTCCTGCCGCGAGAACAACTCATGCGCGTGCCGCCGCACAACTTCACCCAAGTGCGTCCCGAGAATGCTGATCGTGTCGACGATCGTATAGCCCGCTTTACGCGCCTTTTCCACGTTCTCCGGCGCAATCCACACCGCGGCAATTCCAAACGCTGGCTCGCGCGTCGGAATTCCTTCGATCGCCTCGGATTTCTCGTCGGAATGAATAGCCAACTCGCATCCATGCATCAGTTCGAACCGCGCAACCTCCACGCCTTTCAGCGAAAACAAGTATTCCCGTGCTTTTAGCGTCAGGTTATCGGTCACGCGCACCGGCGGGAGAATATACCCGAGCTCGGTGGCTAATTGCCGGCGGATGCTCGCGATTCTCCGAAGCAGCGCCGAATTCTGTCCGCCCTCCACCATTTGCACCAAGCCAAGCCCAACTTCTACCGACAGCGGTTCCACCTTCAGCAGACCTTCCAGGCTTTCCTTCGCGGGCGCGGCGGCTGGCACCTTCGTCTTGTCGGCCGTGGCAGTTTTTTGCCGCATGCGCCACGCCATGGCGCCCACGCCGCCGCCCAATACCAGGAAAGGAATCTTCGGCAGCCCCGGAAAGGCCGCCATCGCGATCAGTACCCCCGAAGCTAGTAGCAGGGGATGCGCGTTGCTGAATACTTGCTTTTGGAAGTCGACTCCCAGTTTGGTTTCCGAACTGGTACGTGTGATGATCAAGCCCCCGGAGATGGAAATCATTAGCGCCGGAATCACTGTCACCAGGCCATCTCCGATGGTTAGAATAGTGTAAGTTTGGAGAGCGCGCTTCAAGTCCATCCCATGTTGGAGTACGCCGATCAGAAAACCGGCAATGATGTTGATGGAAGTAATGAGAATGGATGCCACCGCGTCCCGCTGCGTGAAGCGCGAAGCACCGTCCATGGCCCCATAAAACTCCGCTTCGCTAGCCAGCATCTTGCGCTTCGCGCGGGCCTCATTCTCATCGATCAGGCCTGCATTCAGATCGGAATCCACCGACATCTGTTTGCCCGGCATGGCATCCAGGGTGAAGCGCGCGGTTACTTCGGAAATGCGGACAGCGCCGTGATTGATCACCACATACTGGATGGCGATCAACACCAGGAAGATCACTACTCCGATGATGTAATTGCCGCCCACGACGAATGCCCCAAATGCCTGAATTACATCGCCCGCCGCCGACGTCCCCGTATTTCCATAGAGTAAAATCAGGCGCGCGGAGGAAATGTTCAAGGCCAGCCGGAACAACGTCATCAATAACAAGGTGGTTGGGAATACGCTGAAGTCCACCGGTTTAGTGATGTAGAGCGAGACCAGCAGCACAATCACCGAGAGCGTGATGTTGGCGCTGATCAGAACGTCCATCAGGAACGGCGGCAGTGGCGTGATCATCGCCATCACAATGCCGAGTACGCCAATGGGGACGACGAACTCGCGCCAGTTCGCGATGAAGCCCGTCTTGGGCGTCACCACCGGTGGGCTGGCAGGGGCCTTGGCCCGTTCTTTTTTGACTGGAGCTCGTGCAGCAGCCGCCACTAAGTCCTCCTCGGGTTCATGAGTTTGAATATGTAGGCCAGCACCTCGGCGACGGCTCGATACAGGTGGGCCGGTATTTCCTGCCCAACCTCCGCCGATTTGTACAGCGCCTGCGCCAAAGGCTCGTTCTCGATGATAGGAACCTGGTGGTCCATGGCGATTTCACGAATTCGCCGCGCCAGATAATTTCTGCCCTTTGCCAGCACCATCGGCGCCGCCATGCTGTCCATCTCGTAGCGAATCGCGACAGCGTAATGCGTCGGGTTCACGATTACCGCGGTAGCCTTCGAAATGTCCTTCATCATGTTCCGGCGCGCCAAGTCGCGTTGGATGCGCCGGATGCGGCCCTTCATCTGCGGATTGCCTTCGGTTTCCTTCATCTCGTCGCGCAGTTCCTGCTTGCTCATCTTCAAGGATTTGTTGTGCCGGCGATAGACGCGCAGAAAATCTAGGCAACCGATGAACGCGAACAGAATCGCGGCTTTCCACAGCAGAGCCTTGATCGCCGCGGCCACCACCTGCAGTCCCGGCAGGATGCCCACTTGTGACAATCCCGCGAAAGCGAGCAGATTGTCCCTGGCAATTGTGTACACCGCCAACGCAATTAACGGCAGGAACACTAGCGCTTGAAAGAACGACGCCATGTTTTGCGGCGGCAGATTCTTGATCTTTTGGAGCGGGCTCAGCCGCTTCAGATCGGGCGCCAGCTTCTCGAAGGCGAGTCCTAACCGCGTGCTGCCCAGTTGACCCGCTAACGACACGCACGTCAAACACACTCCCATCCACAGCAGCGGCATGAAGACGTGACCGATTGCAGTTCGATAGATACTCACCACCTCATGCGGGGTCAGTTGCATGCGGAAGGCTGCCGCCAGAAAGTAGTGCGCCATCTCGCAGGTCCTTTCAAAAAAATGCGCTCCTCCGACGCCCACCAGTATCACGAACGTCATGAACTGCAGGCCTGCCAGAAATTCACGGCTCGACGGAAACTGCCCCTCCTTCCTGGCTTTGTCCAGCCTGCGTTTGGTCGGTTTTTCGTTGCGCTGCTCCGCCATCTTAGTGGGTCAACAGCCTCAGCGCGATAGCCAACGTCGCGGCTCCCGCTTTCTCGAAAACGGCCGGGTAAAATTTCACCACGCCGCTCAGAAATGCCATGCCCACCAGCATCTTCACCCCAAAGGAAAACGACATCAGTTGCAGCTGTGCGTGCAGGCGGCCGAGCACTCCAAACGCGATGTCCAGCAAAAGCATCAAAGCCAGAACCGGAAGCGCCAGCTGCAGCCCGGTCGAAAAAATCCCTGAGCCCAGCCGCACGATCGCCTCTGCCGCCGAACCGCTCAAAACATAACTTCCGCTCGGTATCGATTCCAGGCTCTTTGCCATAATGCGAATCACTTGGTGATCGAAACCCAATGCGAAAAACAAGCTCCCGGCGAAGAGCTGGGAAAGAAGCTGCAGCGTGGTGGTGTCGGCCTGTGTATCGGGATTCACCGTCGACGCGTAGGAATAGCCGGCTTGCAATCCGATCACCTGGGCTCCCATTTGCACTCCCTCCAACAAAAACGCGACGGCCACTCCTATGGTCAAGCCGAATGCCGCCTCCGCACTGATCCATCCCAGCAGACGCCCCAGCACCGGGCCGTCCAGCAGGGGCGCCGGCCACACCGGAGATAGCGTCATGGTCAACGCCAGCGCCAGCACGACGCGGCTGGTGTCCGGGCCGGCGGAAAACCCGGGTAGGGGTACGAACAAGATCACGCCGGATACTCGCGCCAGCACCAGCAGAAAGCCGTACACCGTCGACAGGTTGAAAGTGACGTCAGCGTGCATAACGGCTGAAATCGCCGAGGAGTACCGTGGTGTAGGAGATCAGCTTGGCCGTCATCCACGGCAGCAGCAGCAGCAGTCCGAACAGGAACGCCATCAGACGCGGCACGGCTCCAAAGCTCGGGTCCTGAATGGACGTCAGTACCTGTATCAGGCTGACCGTGATACCCACCACGAATCCGATGGCGAGAATGGGTAGGGCTAACCAGAACGTCTCTAAAAGTGCGTGACGGAAGAGTTCCACCGCCATTGCAGAAGTCATGTTTTAGTAAAAGCTCCTTATCACCCTTAATAAAAGCTCTTGATCAGGGATCCCACCACCAGGTTCCAGCCATCCACCAGAACAAACAGAAGGATCTTCAACGGCGCCGATAGCATCACTGGCGGCAACTGCATCATTCCGATGGACAGCGTTACGGAGGCGACCACCAGATCGATCACCAAAAACGGCAGATATAGAACCGCACCGATTTGAAACCCGGTCTTCAGCTCCGAAAGTATGTAGGCCGGCACCAGCACCGTTAGCCCAAGATCCGACGGACGCTTGGGCGCCGCGGTATGCGAGACGTCCAGAAACAGCTTGACGTCCTTTTCGCGCACATACCGTGACAGAAATGTCTTCAGCGGTGCGGCGCCATCCTGAAAGGCCTGCTGCCAGGTCACCTGTCCGCCCTCGAAAGGCTCCCAGCCCTTGCTATACATGTCCATCGCCACCGGCTGCATGATCAAGAGAGTTAGGAATAGCGACAGGCCGATCAGCACCTGGTTGGATGGCGTTCCCTGTGTCCCCAAAGCCTGCCTCAGAAAATGCAGGACCACGGTAATTCTGAGAAACGGCGTGACCGACATGATCACCGCCGGCAGAATCGTGAGGAAGGTGAGCATCACGATGATCTGCATCGGCGCGCTCAAGGATGCCGAGCCTTTGGACTGGATCAGCGAAATCCCGGAAAGAGGGTTCTGGTTTTGCGCGAGCAAGTCTGGCCCGAGCCAGAATCCCGACGCCGCTACTGCCAGCGGAATCATTCTCATGTTTCGCCTTCAGCCTTTACCGGAATCTCAGCCAGAAGCGTGACGCCGGCCGGATGCAACGCCAGCACCAGGTCCTGTTGTCCGATACGAACCACGTGAATAACATGCTGCTGGCTAAGAACCAGTTTTCCGCGCGACTCAAGCACTCCGCACGCTCCTTGCGATTTCCGCGACCCGATGCGGACCCCGCCTTTCCTTCGCAGCAGCCATATTGCCGTCCACAGCAGCGCGAAGACAAACGTGATAGCCAGCGATTGGCGAACGATGTCCATTCCTGAATCTCACTCCTCCAACCCGAAATCCGTAATTCGAACACCCACCGAGTCCTCGATAATCACGATTTCTCCATAACCGATCAGCGACCCTCCCACCAGGATGTCCATGTTGTCACCCGCCGAACGCGCCATTCGGATCACGCTGTCCGGCCCTAACTCCAGAATTTGGCCGATGGTCATGGTCCTTCGGCCCAACTCCACTTCCACCTCGACCGGCACGTCGGCGAAGTCTGTCATCTCTTCGAGGGAACTCATGACCTGGATCGGAAACTATTTGATCAATTGGATCGTGTCTTGGCTGAGTTCGTCGACCGACGTCACTACCTTGGCATTGGCCTCATAAGCACGTTGATAAACGATCAGGTTCGTGAATTCCGTCGCGATATCCACCGTGGAGGATTCGAGCGCGCCTCCCTGTACCGATCCACGTCCGCCCGTTCCGGGTACACCAATCGCCGGAAGCGCCGAGTTGGCGCTAAGTTCATAATTGTTACTTCCGGCCGCAACCAGAGAGTCAGGATTTCGGACGGTGGCCATGGCGATCTGGCCTACCACGGTTTGTTCCCCATTGGAATACTGCGCCAGAATCTGGCCGCCGTTACCGACACCTACCTGGACCAATTGCGCGGCCGGCGATCCGTCTTGCGCCACCGCCGAAGTCGACGATGGTTGAGCGTATTGCGTCACCCGAGGCGTGGTGCCGTTATACAGATTCCAATTTACAGACATATCCGCGGCATTGTCCGCCAGCCCTGAGATCACCAAAGGCTGTGGGGCTGCCGTGGTCGCAGAGAGTGATCCGTCGGGGTTAAACGTGAGCGTGCCAGTGAGGGGAGTAAACGGCGGATTTTGCATGTCCGCATCCGGGACCGAAACGCTGTAGTCCCATTGGTTCGGTGTGGCTGGATCTTTTGTGAAGGTGGCTGTTACGATGTGAGAATTCCCGAGCGAGTCGTAGACCGTCACCGACGTCGCAAACGTAGCCGTGGCTGCCCCGTTTACCGCAGCGGCGTTCAGATTGAGATCGAAAGAAATGTTACCGGTGGGCGTAGGCGGTTGTACGGTTCCGGTTGGAATCGTGATATTCCCAGGAGCGGCGTTCGTATTCAACTGGCCGTTGACCAATTGGGTCCAGCCTTGGACTAGTTCTCCGGTCGCTGTGGTCAAGTTCCCGGATTGGTCTACCTGAAAATTCCCGGCGCGGGTGTACTCGGTAGTGTTGTTGGCGCCCTGTACGACGAAGAATCCAAGTCCCTGGATCGCGGCGTCGAGGGTTCCTCCCGTGGTTTGAATAGCACCTTGGGTGAACTGTCGCTCAGTGAGAGGTGTTCCAACGCCAAACCCGACTTGGGTATCGCCCAGGTTAGCCCCCATGGATTGCGTCACCAGATCGTGGAATGAGACCACGCTGGTCTTGTAGCCCACTGTATTCAGGTTGGCCAGGTTGTTCCCAACCACGTCGATAGCCGTGGAGTCGGCAGCCAACGCGGATAGAGCAGTAGAAAATGATGTAAACATGAAGTCTCCTTATTTGGTCGGTGTCGCTGGTGTTGTTGTTGCTGGGGTCAGGTCAGTTTTGATCGAGTCCAGGTCTGTTCGCATCTGTACGTCTTGCTCGAGCGAGGCGAACTGGGCCAATTGAGTAATGAACTGTATTCCATCTTGCGGCTGGGTCGGATCCTGATTTTGAAGCTGTGCGACCAGCAGTTGAAGAAAAGTCTGTTCATTGGCCAACGGAGAGAGCACTGAACTGGCCGAATTAGAGCTGGATTGCGAACTCGACACCGCGTGCGGGGTCGGGCTGGTTTGCACGTTGGTAATCATTCGTTATTGGTCCTCGTTTCTTCTGTGGATAGTGTTTCGTCTAATTGCGCCATCCAACGCGCTTGTTGCCGCTGATTCGATCCGTTCTGTCCCTGCCGCCCCTGCCGCTGGTCCGTCCCTGATCCGGTGTGCCGCTCGCCACCCTGGCTGTTGCTGGAACCCGATTGCTCAGGCGCCGCGGCTGCCGGCGTATGACGCGAAGCTGTCGGTACCCATGCTTCCGTCTTGAATCCTTTGCTTTCTAACCTGCCCACCAAGTCACCCAGATCTCCCCGCAGCGATTTCGCCAGCTCCGGGTCGGCGGTTCGCACCGACACTTGCACTTTGCCTGCTCTTTCGCTGAGGTCGACAGTTACCTTGCTCGAGTCATCGCCGGTTAGCTTCAATGAGATCTGCCTAGCAGGTTGTGCCTGTGGCGCCGTATTTATTTCAGGTTCGTTTGCAACTTTTGGCGCATCAGATGCTTTCGCCTCGGAGGCTGTTGCCTGGATTGGTGTGGCCTGGGACGAGCTTGCCTCGGATAGCGTCCCCTGGGATGGTGTCGATTGGGATGGCGTTGTCCGGGATGGCGTCGCCCGGGATGGATCAACGGCTGATCTTCCCGCTCGTGTATCCGGCCCTCCTGAAGCTTGCGCAGGTTGCGCCTGAGCCTTGGTATCCGCACCTTCACCGCTTTCATTGCGGCTGGATTCGGGAAGGTCCCGCTTTGCGCCACTTTGCGATGGTGTTACTTTGGGCGCTGGTCCGTCAGTGCCCGATTTCTCTGCCGGCTTCTGCTGTTGCTGCACCCCGAGAGCTATTACCCGCGCTTGAGCCGGAGCACCAGCTGGCGTTGCGTCACCCTGATCGGCAGGCGTGCTCCCGGCGATGTTCCCCGAAACTGCTTGCTGCTTCCCGGCATCTTCTGGCAGATTCAGAAGACCAAGCGTCTGGAGATTTGCTGCCTGAGAATCTGCTAAGGATCGCGAAAGAACTGAAACCGGCGCGAAGTTGGCGTGAAGATCCGGTGCTGGTTTACTATCACTATCCGATCCCTGCGACGGTCTTTCGCCGAGCGGCGTACTCCGGTCGGAACCTAGCCGCTTCACTGCATATTCAGAAGATGCCGTGAGGTGACCACTAGAGACCGGACGACTCGCCGCCGGAGTCGGGCTCGATCCGTTGGCCGAACTAGTTTCAGCCGCTGGTCTTGAAGATGTGGCGTTATCGAGACGGTCGTCAGCTGAGCGGGGTGACATAGGCGCATCGGGCACCTTCGCTTCGTTATTAGCCGGAGTGCTGACACTTGAGGCGGCATGGTTTGCATCAGCCGTGACGCGAACCGCGGAAATTTGCGGCAATGGGCGATCGGCTTCCGCATTCTGCGGTGAGGGGTTGTTGAGTTTCAAATCCAATACTCGGCCGGTAAGAGATGACAAAGGCGGCGCACTTAAGTGGTCAGCTTGATTACTGCTATCTTGAGTGCTCAACACCGCGTCGCGTGCTTCTTTTGCTTCCCCAGTAAGCAACGGGGCTGCTTCGCGCATTGTCTGTGGTTCCGGAGTAGATGACCGGGTGGCCGTGCTCGTCTCGGGATTAGAAGTAGTCAAGTGCAGGCCGAACGCGATTCTCTCGGTTGAAGCAGATTCATTTTCCGCGGGAATGGAAGCGGTTCCATTCGGGCTTGAGGTAGTTGAAATACTTGCCGTCTCGACATGCCCTCCCGGCGCAACATCTACCGGGGTCTCACTGCTTGGAGTCGCCGCACTTTGAGAGTAGGTTTCCCAAGTCGCCGAGCGGAACAGGATCGGAGGCTTGCTGATGGGCGGCGGAGGCGCTTCGGTTGCCTGAACTAACCCCGGCTTGGGTTTTGGTTCGTTCTTTTTTCCACCGACGTCGTTATTCTCTTCGCTCTTTGTAGCTTTGCCTTTCCCCTTCGCTGAAACGGGAGCCGCATTCGATTTGGGCAGGTCCACTGGCTGTTCCTGGTTCATTCCAGCGAGGAGCGATTCTCCGTTCTCGTTGACAAGCCCATCTAGTAAAGATGAGAATGCTCCCAATTGTCCGGCGGGCGCGTGCGCACCAAAGACTGCAACGGCGCCGGTGCTCGGTGTGCTTTGAGACGGCCGTGAAACCTGTAAGACGGGGGCGACATTCACGCCCTGGATAACGCAACTTGACCACCATCCCGCTTCTGCCGCTCTTCATACACATAGACGCTTTCGCGCTGATACAGAATTGGCACAAATCCCGCTATGACACATTCTTGTCGCGCCAAACCGGTCCTACAACGCACTCATCGGTTGATTTGGCATGAATTTGAAAGCACTTCGCTTCGGCCACTGGCTTGCATTTCAATCAGACGAAAAGTTTGCCATGGATACTCTTACCAGTGCGGCAGCCAGCGGAATTCGGGCCCGAATCGAAAGCCTGGATATGCTGGCCAACAATATTGCGAATGCTTCGTCTCCGGGCTTCAAAACTGATCGTGAATCTTTCAGCTTGTATCTTTCCCAGGAGGCAACCGATTCGCCAGCCGGGACTACTCCCACGGTTCAGCCAGTGATAGAGCGTCAATGGACCGACTTTACCCAAGGTTCGATGACCCCTACAGGGAATCAACTCGATCTTGCTCTTAGCGGCAAGGGCTTCTTCGTCGCAAGTGCACCTTCCGGGCCGGTCTACACGAGAGACGGCAGTTTTCAATTGTCTACGCAGGGTCAGCTCCAAACCATGGACGGGTATCCGATTCAGGGGCAGGACGGAAAACCAATTCAAGTGGATAGCTCCAAGGCCGTCGACATCGGCCCGGACGGCATGGTTCGTCAGGATGGCCAGGACATCTCCCAGATCTCAGTCGTCGATTTCCAGGACCCGGCGGCGCTCGCAAAACAAGGCAACAACTATTTTCGGATCGACGTTTCCACGGCCCAACCGGTGCCCGGGACCGGCGCCCAGATCCAGCAACGCAAGCTGGAAGGGGCCAATTCACAGCCGGCAGAGTCCGCCGTTCGACTGGTGAGCGTCATGCGACAGTTCGAATCGTTGCAGAAAGCCCTGGCAATTGGAAATGAAATGAATCGGGAAGTGGTGACGGATGTGGCCAAGGTTACCTCATGATAAGGAAACGGAGAGATAAACAGTGATTCGAGCACTTTACAGCGCAGCCAGCGGAATGTCCGCCCAGCAATTGAACGTCGACAACATTGCCAACAACTTGGCGAACGCGAATACCAACGGCTTCAAGATGCGGCGTGTCCAGTTCCAGGACCTGCTTTATCAGAACTTCGTGCAGCCTGGCGCGGCTGCAGGTTCGCAAACCATCGTGCCCAGCGGCCTGCAAATCGGACTGGGAACGCGTCCTGCCTCGAACGAGATTATCATGACGCAGGGGAATTTCACGGAAACCGACAACCCGCTCGATCTTGTCATTCAGGGCAAAGGCTTCTTTCAGGTTCGGCTGCCAAGCGGGTCGATTGCCTACACGCGAGACGGAGGCTTTCAACTGGACGCCAATGGCAACGTTGTAACATCGAGCGGTAATCCCATCGAGCCGCAGATTACCATTCCGGCGCAATCACAGACCGTCACCATCGCTGCAGATGGTACGGTCAGTTACACGCAACCCGGTCAGACCGCATCCCAGGTGGCAGGTCAGATTCAGCTTGCCAACTTTGCCAATCCCGCCGGCTTGAATAGTATCGGGGGAAACCTGTTTTCGCAGACAGATGCGTCTGGCGATCCCACGGTTGGCAATCCAGGCGGGCAGGAAGGCCTGGGCCCGTTGATGCAAGGTTACGTTGAAGGGTCCAACGTCAGCGTGGTGGAAGAATTCATCAACATGATCGTTAGCCAGCGCGCCTATGAGGCCAACTCGAAAGTCGTCACGGCGGCCAACCAGATGTATCAACAAGTCAACAACATCGTAACGCCATGAGACTGATACTCAGCCTGATATTGGCTGCCGCGGCCATGCCCGGCGCTTGTGTGCAGGTTTCGTCTGATAGAATCGTCGTCCGCGATCTTCTCGATGCCGTGCCGCTTCTTCAGGAATTAGATCCGAACACTCCCGTAGGATACGCACCCATCCCCGGAACTGAACGCGTGGTCTCGGGGCGAGAGCTGACTCTGATTGCCATCCGCCATGGCGTGACCCTCACTGACATCCCGGACGTGTGCGTCGCGCGCGCGCTGCGTGCCATTACTTCAGCCGAAATGCAAGCCGCGCTGGAGGCGGCCTTGAGCATCCCGGACGCACAATTGGGGGTTGAGGAATTCAGTAGCCAGCCCCTGCCACCAGGGCGGCTGGAATTCGAACGTTCGACGCTCGTCCAGCCACCGCCGAATGCCCCCGACTCTCCAGTGATTTGGAGAGGCAAACTGGTTTACGACCAGCATCACAGCGTAGCAGTTTGGGCCAAAGTCAGGATTGCCGTGGATCGTCCTATGTTCTTGGCTGCCGAAGACATCCCAGCTGGAACCGTTGTTCGCGACGTCGAGGTTAAGGCCGCCACCGTACACGAATTTCCATTCTCCGGGCCCTTGCTTGATTCTTCCGCCGAAATTGTCGGCAAAGTTGCTCGCCGCATTATCCGCGCCGGCCAGAGAATTACTGCCAGCGCGCTCGAAGAACCTAAAGATGTGGTTCGGGGAGACATAGTTCAAGTGAGAGTGATCGATGGCCCAGCCACTCTCTCTTTTGACGGTATTGCGGCATCATCTGGCAAAAAAGGCGATACCATCCTGGTGCATAATTCCGCGAGCGGCCGGAATTTCCGCGCCGTAGTCGAGGAGAAGGGAAAGGCCGTGGTCCGGCCAACCGGCGGAGATTAAAATGTGGCATCTCAGGGTTGCAATATTGATAGCGGTACCGCTGGTGGCGGCGAACAAAAAGCCCTCGGCCGAGCAGCAGGTTCCGCTCGATCAATACGTACAGCAAGTGAACCAGCGCTCGCATCAGTCTTCCGGCGCCTCGCCAGGGTCGCTCTACACCTCCAGCGGACGGCTGGCGGATGGTTTTCGCGACGTTCGCGCGAGCCAAACGTACGATCTCGTCACTATTGTCGTAAATGAAAACTCCTCCGCGGTTTCAACCGGGGCAACGAAAACGTCACGGGCGTCAAGTGTCGCGGCGAGTGTCGCATCGGGCCTCCTCCCTAAGAATTCTGTAAAGGCGCTGTCAAACCTGGCGACCACCTCCAACAATCAGGCACTCCAGGGGCAGGGAACCACCAGCCGCGGAACGACCCTCACCACCACTGTCACCGCCGAAGTAACAGCCGTCCTGCCGAATGGGAACCTAGTGGTTCAAGGACAGAAGGCAATCCTGGTGAACTCCGAGAAGCAAATTATCACGCTCCGGGGCATCGTGCGGCCGGATGATTTGAGCCCGCTCAACTCGGTGTCCGCCGACCGAGTCGCGAGGATGGAAATCCTGGTGAACGGCAAAGGAGTGGTGAACGACGCAGTCAAGCGCCCCTTCATCCTTTACCGTCTACTGCTGGGGCTATTGCCATTCTAATCTATGAACCTTCGATTCCTCGCCATCCTCCTGTTTCTTGTTCCGCTCTCGGCGGCCCCTTCCGGAACGCGCCTGAAGGACCTGGTTTCAATCGAAGGCGTTCGAGACAACCAGTTGGTGGGCTACGGTCTGGTCGTGGGCCTCAATGGAACGGGCGACAAAAGGGGAACGATCTTCTCCTCACAGAGTCTCACCAACTTGCTGGCGCGGATGGGCGTGCAGATAGATCCGACCGCTATTCTGGTCAAAAATATGGCAGCTGTGTTGGTGACCGCCAACTTGCCGCCCTTTGGTCAACCTGGCGCCAGAATCGATGTAACAGTCGCCGCGATCGGCGATGCCTCGAATTTACAAGGTGGAGTTCTAATTCTGACACCGCTCAAAGGCGCGGATGGTCAAGTCTACGCTGCAGCTCAGGGATCGGTAGTGACTGGAGGTTTCGTCGCGGGCAAAGGTAGTGGCGGCGGCACCAGTCAAACGGTGAACCATCCTACGGCCGGCCGCGTACCCAACGGTGCGATCATCGAGAAGCTTGCGCCCTCCATCGCACCCGATGGCCACATCAAACTGCAACTGCGGCTGGCCGATTTCACCAACGCCGGCCGTGTCTCGCGAGCCATAAACCAGAGATTCGGAAGCGAAGGAATACAGCCAGCACGTGCCGAGAACTCCGCGCTGGTTTCGGTAGACGTGCCGCCTGCGTACAAGGGAAAGGGTGTTGAATTCCTGGGAGAGCTCGAAAATCTCATGGTTGAAACGGACCGCCCGGCTCGGATCGTGGTGAACGAACGTACCGGCACCATCGTTATGGGCAAGGACGTGCGGATCGCGCCAGTGGCGATCTTGCAGGGGACCCTGACGGTGGAAATCCAGACCTCTCTCAACGTGTCGCAACCCGCGCCGCTCTCGCAGGGTCAGACAACTGTTACGCCTCAGGTGAACGTCACGGCGAAGGAAGAGAAAGCTCGCAACGTGGTGCTTAAGCAGGGCGCTAGCGTGGAAGAACTGGTGAGAGCGCTCACTGCCATTGGGTCCACGGCTCGCGACATTATCGCTATTCTGCAAAATCTCAAGGCTTCCGGAGCGCTCGAAGCTGAATTGGAGGTTATCTAAACCGATGTCACTTGAAGCTGCGGTTGTTTCCCCGATCGGTCAGACCGTGCAAACTGTCCACGCGACTTCCAAGGACAGTCCCGCCCGCATTGCCCATGCAGCGACGGACTTTGAAGCTTTGCTACTGGGCCAAATGCTCAAAGCGGCGCGAGAAGCCGGAGAAGGCGATGATGATGAGAAGGACCCCAACTCGACCATGATTGAATACGGCGAACAGCAATTCGCGCAAACTCTAGCTAGCAGCGGAGGGTTCGGAATCGCTAAGATGGTGGTAGCAGGACTTACGAAACATGCGGATTGATGATCTGAATCTGAATCGCACTCCGATCACCCAGGGTGCGGAGAAGACGGACCAGGCCGCCGAAAAGCGCGCGCTGGAAAAGAACAGCACTGTAGCCGATGGCACGGATCAAGCTGAGGTTTCTCAGCTTGCGAAGGCGCTTTCGGCGGGCGATCCAGCCCGCCTCGAACAGCTTCGCTTGCAGGTGCAATCCGGCACCTACAACGTGACTTCCGGGGCGCTTGCGGAGTCGATTATCAACGCTCACTTTAAGGAGTGAGCGTTAATAGGCGCAAGACACTCGTTCCTTCTCCTCCTCGTAGCTGACGGGAGGCGCGGCTTCTTGTGCACAGATTTCCCATGCCTCTAAAAGAGTGCTGAGCAAACGTTCCGCTTCCGCGAGCGGAGGGTCGCACTGTTCCGAGTTGGCTTTGATTAACAATGTCTCGACGTAGTGATACAACTGAGCCAGATTTTTGCTCAACTCACCGCCTGCTTCATGGTTTAAGGCTAGCGACAGTTCGGTGATGATTCGCATGGCCTTGCTAATCGCGAGCGACCGGGCGCGGATATCTCCTAACCGGAGGTAGCGCCGAGCGGCCGCGATGGAATCCAATGCGCCGCGATAGAGCAACTGTACAAATTTCAAAGGAGTAGCGTTGAGAACTTCTTCGTCCACGTAGGTTGGATACTTATTCGACATGCTACCCTACGTATCGGCGTCAGGCTGCAATGTATGCGAGGATGACGATGCTAGATCATCGGCCATTTGCATGACATACTCGGGCGGCACCTGAAGAACCACTTCGTGAGTATCGCGGTTCTCCACGCGCATGACCATGCGGCGAGTGGAGGGATCTACGGCAAAAACGAGCTGATTCTCTCCGAGTGTACCGCTGGCATTGACCGATTTTGCGGCATGCACCAGCTGCCGGCGCTGCGCGGCTTCCTCCGGCGGTACGTTGACCGCTGCGGCGAGCAAAGTCGAAGAAGCGCTGGGATTGGTAGATGATATATTCATCTGAAACCTCCCGCTATCTAAATATCTTTACTGATGCTTATCGACGGGCTGGAGAAAAGTTTGAGGACTCTCGGGTCAGGCCAGGTTCAACACCTGCATGGTGGTGCCCTTGGAGCTCTCGATCTTCTTTTGCAGCAGCATGATAGCGTAGATCAACTGCTCTGGCCGGGGCGGGCATCCCGGAACATAAATATCCACTGGGATCACTTGGTTCACGGGGATCAAGGCGTAATTACTGAACACGCCGGTTGAGGTGGCGCAGGCCCCCATCGAAATCACCCATTTCGGTTCAGGCATCTGCTCATACAATCGACGGATAACGGGAGCCATCTTGTTGGAAACGCGCCCGGCGATGATCATCAGATCCGATTGGCGGGGGGAACCGCGCATCACCTCGGCGCCGAAGCGCGAAATGTCGAAGCGCGACCCGATCATCGACATCATCTCGATGGCGCAGCAGGCCAATCCAAACGACATGGGCCAGATGGAGTTCTTGCGGCCCCAGTTGATGGCTTTATCGATTGTAGTAGTGATAATTCCCTCGGAGCCATGCACTACATCTTCATTATCGGCGCGCGCAAAAAGCGCGGCTGGAAGACTAGGTTGAAATTTGAGGTCTCCGTCCACGATCCTATTATCACATGGAGTCAACCCCAGACACTGCTCAACCGACCGCACCACCTGCCCAGGACCTGGCCGAGGCTGCCACTGCCTGGGGCATAGAAAACTCATATTGGGACATGTGGGGCCATCAGCACCACGCAACGCCCGAGCTGATGACTCGCATTCTCGGGTCACTCGGCGTGGACGCCCGGTCCCGGGAATCCCTGGCTCAGGCTGTGGAAGCGCGCGCGTGGCATGAGTGGCATCCACCAATTGCTCCCACCGTGGTGCTCACCCAAGCCGCGACACCGTACGAGATCCCGATTTCGCTCACAGAGGCTCAGGCGGCTGAGGGCGCGCTGCTCGACATCAAGCTTGAACGGGGCGGTGGAGAACAGATCCGGGTTGCGCTCGGTGAACTCGCGGTTGTCGAAGAAACAGTCTTGCGGGGTGAACGAATGGTCCGCAAGCGAATTCGTCTCAGCGTCGAACTGCCGCTCGGATATCACGAGTTGTCGCTCCAGATGGCGGGGGAATCCTCAACGCCCACGCGTCTCATCATTTGTCCGGAGCGGGCCTACCAACCACAGTGGCTGGAACAAGGGCGCGCCGCGGGACTCGCCATCAGCCTGTATGGCGTAAGGTCGAACCGCAACTGGGGTTGCGGCGATACCACCGATCTCAAGGCCATTGTTGACTGGGTGGCCGAGCAAGCGGGCGCCAGCTTTATCGCGCTCAACCCGTTGCACGCGATTCCGAATCGCCAGCCTTACAACACCAGCCCTTATTTGCCGAACTCGATCTTCTATCGCAATCCAATTTACCTGGATGTGGAAGCGATGGAGGATTTCCGAATCTCTGCTCGGGCCGTTGCACTTCTCGAATCGCCGGCGACGCAGCGCGAGATCGCGAGGTTGCGGACCTCTCAGTTTGTTGAGTACGAGCGCGTGTACCGGCTGAAGCTACGCTTCCTGAAACTGTTGTTTCGAGCGTTTCTAGAGGCCGAGTGGAAGAAGAAGACCGCGCGCGCCTCCCAACTCGTCGACTACATTGACCGCGAAGGCGATCTGCTGCATGGATTCGCGGTGCATTCCGCGCTGGAGGAGACAATTCACGCCGAGCATCCCGACATTTGGAACTGGCGATCGTGGCCCGAGCCATACCAGGATCCGGAATCCGCCGCCGTGCGGGAATTCGTGCAAAAGCAAAGGCGCCGCGTACTGTTTCACAAGTATTTGCAGTGGCAGCTGGATGGGCAGCTGCGCGCAGCACAGGAACATGCGCGCGAGCGAGGGCTGAGCATTGGCCTATATCACGATCTGGCGCTGGCCACCGATCGATTCGGTTCGGACTTGTGGTCGCATCGCGGCCATTACGTGGCCGGCTGCCGGGTGGGAGCGCCGCCCGACGCTTTCTCGCCTAAGGGGCAGGACTGGGCGTTTCCGCCACCGAACTCCGAGCGCCATTACCAAGATGGGTACCGGCTATTCGCCGAATCGATCCGGAAAAACTGCCGGCACGGTGGGGCGCTGAGAATCGATCACGTAATGCGGTTCTTTCGGCTGTACTGGATTCCGGACGGCATGGATGCCTCGGAGGGCACCTATGTACGGGATCGCCACGAAGACCTGCTGCGCATTCTGGCGCTCGAAAGCGTGCGTGAGAAATTCTTTATTGTTGGTGAAGACCTGGGCACCGTTCCTGACGAAGTGCGCGAGGCGCTGCACCGGTTCGGAATTTTCAGCTATCGCGTGCTGTACTTTGAGCAGGATCGCGACGGCCGTTTTCGGACGCCACAGGAATACCCGCGCGACGCGTTGGTGTCGGCTACCACGCATGACTTGCCCACGCTGGCGGGCTTCTGGATGGGCCGCGACATTGAAGCGCGCCGCGAGGCCGGTTTACTTCCAGACGATGGCGCATACCGTGGCATGCTGGAAGAACGAGCGGTCCAGAAACAACGGATGCTCGATCTGCTGCATGGGCTCCATTTGCTGCCGGATTGGTTTGCGCGCAATGCCCGCGATGTTCCGGAGTTGACAGGCGAGTTACATAACGCGATTGTGGGGTTTCTAGCGTCGGCGAATTCCAAATTGATGGCGCTGAATCAGGAGGACCTGTTGAAGGAAACCGAACAGCAGAATTTGCCGGGCAGCACAGCGGAATATCGGAATTGGAGCCGCAAGATGAAATGCACGGTGGAGGAGCTTTGGGAGTCGCCGGAGGTGCGGGCGTTCACGCTGATGTTTCGGTCGTGGTTGGAGAAGACGGGGCGGGTGAATCAGGGCAAGCCAGAGGCTTACCCTACATGAAGTAGTCTTTGACTTTATCCATCAGGCCTTTTTCGTGCGGTTCGTTTTCGGCCGGGAGGGTTTCGCGGAGAGATTCGAAAAGCTTGCGCTGCTCGCGGGTCAGTTTCGACGGGACACGCAGGTCAATGTGGACAAGAAGATCGCCACGGCCCGAACCCTGCAAACGCGGGACGCCCAGATTGCGAAGCCGAATGTGTGCGCCGTTCTGCGTGCCCTCGGCCACTTTCACGGTTTGGAGTCCATCGAAGGTAAGCAGATCGATTTGCGTCCCCAAGGCGGCCTGGGCCACGTTGACGGGGATGGTGCAGTGGAGCTCGTCACCGTGGCGTTCAAAAATGGGGTGGTCCTTCATCTTGATGACAACATAAAGGTCGCCGGGAGGGCCGCTGTTCAAACCCGGCTGTCCCTCGTTCTGGAGGCGCAGACGCGTGCCGGTGTCCACGCCGGCTGGGATATTGACCTTTAATTTTCTTTCGTTCTTCACGTAGCGCTCGCCGCGGCATTGAGTGCACGGACGGCGGATGATCTGGCCGCGCCCTCCACACTGATTGCAGGTGCGGCGAATCTGGAGGAAGCTTTGCTGATAGATCACTTCACCGCGGCCGTGACACATGGGACAGGTGACGATACCGTCGTTCTTTTCGGCGCCGGTTCCCTGGCAGCGGGTGCATAGATCCAGGCGTGGCACCTGAATGTCCACGCTCAGGCTCTTCATGACATCTTCGAGATTGATTTCGATATCGTAGCGGAGATCTTCGCCGCGCTGGGCCTGGGTTCGCGAGCGCCGTTGGCCCGAGCCGAACAAATCGCCCATGCCGAACAGGTCGCCCAGAATGTCGCTGAAATCGGTGAAGGCGTTCGGATCGAATCCTTGATTTGCGCCGAGCCCCTGCAATCCGCGATGACCATAGCGATCATACGCGGCGCGCTTCTGAGGATCGCTGAGCACGCTATAGGCTTCGGCGGCTTCCTTGAAGCTTTCCTCGGCGGAGTGATCGTTGGGGTTCCGATCAGGATGGTATTTCATAGCCATCTTCTTATAGGCGCTCTTCAAGGTGGGGGTGTCGCAATCGCGGCCCACGCCCAGGACTTCGTAATAATCGCGCTTAGTGGCGTTCATTGCTTTTTCACTGCTACCTTAACCATGGCCGGCCGCAGGAGACGGCCCCGGAAATTATAACCGCGTTGATACTCCTCAAGGATAGTATGGTCTTCGACCTGATCGGTCTCCGACATCTCGACGGCGTGATGGATATGAGGGTCGAATTTCAGTCCCTTCGCACTTATCGGCTCCAGGCCCAACTTCTTTAGTGCATCCGACAGCCGCTGGTAAATTAACTCCATACCGCGGACGTATTCCTTGTTGCCGGAGCATTCCACTTTGAGCGCGCGCTCGAAATCGTCAAGAATGGGCACGATGGACCGCACGGTTTCGGTGTTGGCGAATTCGAGCACGTCGGCACGTTCGCGTTCCGCGCGGCGGCGGAAGTTATCGAACTCGGCCTGGCGGCGCAGGAGGCGATCGAGAAGATCGTTCTTTTCTTCGATCAGATGGTCGCGCTCGGCGGTGAGGGCTTGGAGGGGAGTGGTGGGAGCCGGAGGATCCGCGACTCCGGTTGACTCGTTTTCCGGGGTGGAGTCGATTAGCGGTTCTTTCGGGTTCATAGTTACAGTTTATCGGGTCACAGCAGTTTAGGACACCCTCTCGCAGGGCATGGCCCTGCGCCACGCTACATAAGGCCTCGGAAGGCTTGTCCTACGTGATGGACCGCCGTGATGGCCTTGCCATAGTTCATGCGCATGGGGCCGAGCACCGCGATTTTTGCGAAGACGCCGCCGGCTAGCGGGATGGACACGCCGATCAACGACAGCTCGCGCAGGCTGGGGTGCGCGTCTGCCAGGCCCACTTGCACGGCCAGCTCGCCGTCGGGTTGTTCGAGAAAACGATCGAGCAATTGCAGAATTCGCTTTTTCTCCTCGAGCGTATGGAAGAGCTCGCGCAGTTTTTCGCGAGTTAGATGCAGATCCAAGCCGACCAAGTTGCTGGTGCCTTCCATATGGAGCTCGGGGGAGACCTCGATATCGAGCAGTCCTTTGGAGTAGAGCAGCGTGAGTTTTTTGAGCAACGCGTCGTAAGCGGCGCTCTGCTGCTCGAAGCGGCGTTTCAGATCGGCGTGGATATCGACTAGCGTCCAGCCAGCGAAATTGCGGTTGATGTAATTCCGGATGGAGGTGAGTTCATCCTGCGAGACGGGCTCGCCGAAGGGAACGACGCGGTTGTGAACCACCTGGTCGCGCGTCACGACGATCATGAGGACGCGATGATCGGCGAGGGCGATGAGCTCGATCTGGTCGAGGGTTTGGCTGGAGGTGGGGATGGCAGCGGTGATGCCGATGCTGCGCGTCATTTCGGTGAGCATGTGGGAGGAGCGCTCGACGCGTGCTTCCATGGTGCTTAACTGTGACAATTCGTTACGCAGGCGCTGCAGCTCGGCCAGGAGCAGGCGGCCGGGTGCAAGCGATTGCACGTAGCTGCGGAACGCTTTTTCGGTAGGGACGCGGCCGGCGGAGGTGTGGGGTTGGGCGAGGTAGCCTTCGTCGCACAGGTCGGCCATGACGTTACGGATGGTGGCGGGGCTGAGGTCGTCCTTGCGGCGTCGCGAGATAGTACGCGAGGCAACCGGTTCGCCGTCCTGGATGTAGGATTCGACGATGGAATGCAGGATGTCCTGTTCGCGGCCAGTCATTTTTCTGGGGGATCCCCTACTTATTGATTGTAAAAGACTTCGGCCTTGCGGTCAAGGACTGCCGGTTGCTGGTGGCTAGTTGCTGGTGGCTGGTGGTGGGTGTTCTTGACGCATCGGGCGATTCTTGTGTTTGGGAGGCGTTCGTTTGTAAGTGGCTGGGTTCGCTGGATCTCTTTGGGCCTTGCGGGGCGGAATTGCGTCGAAAACTCAGGATGCGTCAGGAATCGGAGATTCGGGATCGCTGAGCTAGAGCTCGGGATGGGCATGACGCTCACTTCGGGATCAGGATAAGGTGGGTAGGTTGTGGTTGGCGAGAAGCATGGTCGTAAGTGGCCGGTGGAGAAGGTGATGGAGTTGCGAAAAGTTTGTCACCAGGCCCTAGGTCAGACTAATTGAGAGGCGGGGGCCGTCATAGATAATAGAATGGCGTCGATGGAAATTTCTGTGAGTTCCCGGGAGAGCCGCGCGGCCAAGATGGTGCGCGAGATTTTCGAATCGGGACGGCCGCTCACTTACATACGGTCTTCGGAAGAGCAGCGGGTGGGGAGGGTGCTAAGGGAGGTTGCGGGCAAGCCCATATGGACCTGGAGTATGACGGAGGGGATGCGGCTGGACGGGCAAACCGCCGAGTCTGGGACCGAGGATGCCCGAGGGGCACTCGACTTTATCATTGCGCATGAAGGCGCGGCTATTTTCCAACTGAAAGATTTTCACGAGCCGCTGCGGGAATCGGCGGAGATCCGGCGGCGTCTGCGGGATGTTCATGATAGCTGCGTCGATCAGCGGAAATTTGTGGTGATCAGTTCGGCGGTGCGATTCATTCCCGAAGAGGTGGAGCGAAGCATCCTGTTTGTGGAACTGCGTCCGCCGGATCTGGTGGAGCTGACGGATTTCTTGCGCGAGGAGACGGGCGAGGCGAGCGAGGACATCCTTTATCAGGTGGCGCGCGCGTTGCAGGGGCTGACGCTGGACGAAGCCAAATACGCGCTGCGCCGGGCGCTGGCGGTTAGTCCGCGGCTGGGACCGGAGTCGATTCCGGCGGTGCTGCAGGAGAAGCGGCTGCTGGTGAATCGAAGCGGCTACGTGGAATACATCGCGAGCGGAACGAAGCTGGATGAAGTGGGCGGACTGGGGGGGCTGAAGACATGGCTGCTGGAACGCCGGAAATTGTTTGAGCTGCGCGACGACTTGAGCATGGAGATTGTGCCCAAGGGCGTGCTGTTCATGGGCATCCCAGGCTGCGGAAAGAGTCTGACGGTGAAAGCCATCGCGTCCTTCTTCCAGCTTCCGCTGTACCGCGTGGACATGATCGAGATTTTCTCCGGGCGGCACGGCAAACCGGAGGCGGTGTTCGTGCAGGCGTGCAAGATGCTGGAAGACATGGCGCCCGCGGTGCTCTGGTTCGATGAGATCGAGATGGGGATCACGTCCACCGATTCGGGCGGCGAGCAGGGGCGGATTTTCGCATTCTTTCTGACGTGGATGCAGGAGAAAGCGCGCGGATTATTTGTGGCCGCGACGGCCAACCGGATTGATTTACTGCCGGCGGAGATGATCCGCAAGGGACGATTTGACGAAGTATTTTTCGTGGATCTGCCGGTGGAGCAAGAACAGCTCGAAATCTTCAAGATTCATCTGAGCCGGCGGGGAGTGGATCCGGCGCAGTTCAATCTGCCGGAGCTGATGCAGTTCACGGTGGGGTGGACGGGGGCGGAGATTGAGCAGTGCGTGATATCGGCGATCACGAAGGCGAAGTTGGCGGATCGCGAAGTGGTGGAGAACGATTTGATTGGTATTGCGGCGAAGCTGGTTCCGTTGTCGCGGACGATGAAGGAGCAGATCAATCATATAAGAGGATGGGCGTTTGAGAGGGCGATACGGGCTACGCCGCAGAATATTCGGAGGTAGGGGGCGGGTGAGTCTGATTGGACATCCGAATCGCGACGTGCGGTGCGCATGTAGCGCCGCATAGCGGACGCGGATACGGTTTGTTTTGAGACGAACTTATGAGACGGGCAAGCGATTGACTACAGGGACGGCAGCTGGAGTCTCAAAACTTACCCTTTTTGGGGAGGAAACGCCCGCGCCGGGTGAGCCAACGCGGGATGACCGGGGTTAACGGCTGTGGTGGGCGTAAAAGGCTTTGATATCCGCCTTGTAATTCTCCGCGGCCTCGACCTCGTGCACCTTGTGTCCGGGCTTCAGCACGGGTTTTACCGCGGGACCGCCGGCGACGACTGGATTCTCGTACGTCGCAACGACCTTCCCTTTCTCATCTTTGACGATATTGATTTTCATGGTCGGCTCCTTCTAGACTCCGTTGCTTTCGAAATTTCCGGTTAATGTCGCGGTCGACGGGTTGAGATTTTGGTCTACCGCGGCCAGGTTCATCCCATAGCTTGTCTGGCCACCAACATAATCGGTATTCAGAAACACCGAAACGTCGGAAATGAGCGCGCCGACATTGGCATCCGCGACTTGTAGCGTGAACGCAAAGACTTCATGGTTGGTGATCCCGCCGCCCCAGTTATACCAAAATTTCGGGCCACCACCACTCTGTGTAATCGTTGGAAACGTCGCCATGTTAAATTTTTTTTTCCACTTTCTGAAACGCCGATTGTTTCGTCGTTCCTGATTATAGTGACGACAGGCGTTGTTCCGTTTCATTTCGGAGATACTTTCTCTTCAACTCCGACACAAAGCCCGGTGCAAAACTTAGCGTATCTGCGACGCCCGAGCAGACGCTTGACAACGGGGAGCCACAGTAGGGATGATTATTTGCGGACGACAGGCCCTGCTAACAAAGGAGAAAGAGCATGATTATTGACTTTTTTACGACGGATACCCACCACATTACCCTACCGCCCGGCGGGCTGCCGGACACCTACCCCCTCCCCCCCCGGGGCCGCGCGAAACGTCTTTTGGCTTCGGTGAACCAAATCCGTGGGACCAGCCGATTACACTTAAAATAGCCCCCCACAAAGAAAAAGGTATTTTGATAGTAAACTCTGGTTTCGGCGCCCAGGCTATTTTGCGGGTGAGGTACGGGACTTTCAGGCAATATGGGGGTGCTCCATTGGGCCTGAACCTCAGTAATAATTCGGCTTTCCGGCTGACGTTTGCAGGCCTTGCCACCAGCGAGACGCTAGGCGATGCTGCACGGCAGCGTCCAGGTGTATGACAATGGGCCAGTTACTGCCGCCTAGTCCAATCAATTCTCCTGGATTTTGCGTTTTCCGGCTTCGCCCCGAAATTTGACCCCAGCTCTGTTATTGATGGCCTTCAGATCCTTCTCTGCGGCGGCGGCACTCTTACTTACGGAGTAATCTTATTTGAGGCGGTGCCCTAGTTTCGGGACAGTATCGTTACTAGATTATCGTTCTGTTGAAAACCGCCTCTAACAGAATGTGTGCCAGAAACCTGATTTAATCTGGCGTCCCGCCTGCACAGACATAGGCAGTTGTGCACCTGTGGACGGCTTGAGTAACGAATGCCAGTTTTGGTGTGCGTTTTTCAACAGTGCGATGATCTGGTCGTTGTCCCACGAAGGACCCTTTGAGAGACACCGCAGGCGTTCGCTGCAGCTCAGTCGGGCATCAATATTGGAATTGTTCTGTTGCCATGATGGCGGCAAATTAGAGCCCAGGGTGAGAACCTAGCCGGTCGTGTGGTTTGAGATCGGCGAACCATGCAGGCATCCGCGTGCGACATAGTTCAGCAGCGCGCATGACTCCGGGCTCGTGGAATTCAAACAGCGACGTTCGCTGGCGGCCCGATCTTCTTCACCCGCCAAAACCTGTCATGCACTTAGGGTTATGTGCAAGGTCCTTGGGTAATCCCTTTACCGTGCCTGCCAGATCGCGTGCTAGGTCGTAACATGACGCTGCGCCGGCCGGGAGTTGGTCGTGTGGCGCTTTGTTCGGACCTTCCCGCACGGGCGAGGATTTGGTCGCGCGCCTTGCCTTGGTTGGCGAGATTGTTCGCATGACTTCAGGGTAAGACGCGCCGTGCTGGTGCGCAATACGCTGAACCGGCGCTCCGCAATCGCGCTTGTTGACTCAAGTCTCTTCTCGCATTTCGACTTCGGTGAAGCTGCCGGGCGTCGCGGCGTCCACCGCGGCAACTACCTTCGCGATGTGAGACCTGATGATCGTCCAACGACCTCTGCCCAGCACAACAATCGCCAGCTTACGGTTGTCAAGATTTTGCTGATAGCGGAGATTGCGGTCAGTGGTGACGATCACTTCAAAACCTGCGGCTTCGGCGGCGGGCACGAGTTCGCCGTTTTCCAATTTGTCCCACCCCCATGCGTGGCGTTCCGTTATCAAACAGAACGAGCATTCTTATAGACGCGGAGCGTAGGTGATCGATACTTCGGCGCTATGCGCGGCAAAATCGAGGACAGCTTGAACCTGTTCCCGTGTCACGCCGAACTCTTCCACCAGTTCATCGATGGTCATGTCCTGGAGGTTATCGAACACAGTGGACACCGGCGTCCGGGTTCCTTTAAAGACCCATGCACCGCTCCGCTTGCCGGGGATGCTCTCTACGGCTGGGCACTGAGACCAATCGAGAGTTGGCATTTTCTTGTCCTCAGTTCTATCGTAAAGCCTTTTTGTTAGGTTTGCTGAATCAGTGCAATACGCTAAGCTATCTTGGCCACTGGCTTATGAGTGGTGTTCGGACGCTGGTGTCTCGAACCTTCGGCTGGCTTCGTTATAAATCGTCACCGTGCCGGGACCGATGTGGTAGACCCAGCCATGCAGCGCGAGATCGCCTTGTTGCAGCCGATCGGCAACGGTGGGATGTGAGGTCAGGTTTTTCAGTTGGGCGACCACATTGTCTTCGGTGAGCGCAAGAAGAAACTCGGCGCTGGGTTCTGGTTCGCGGTGGTCCACTTTCGCGTAGCGCAACCAAGCTGTGACGTTGGGGTAAGCTTCCAGCGCCTCGGGATTGAGCGCTCCTCGCATGACGCCGCAATCGGTGTGGCCGCAGACGATCACTTCCGGCACGCGCAGCACGCCCACTGCGTATTCGATGGTGGCCGAAACACCGCCGATTGCATCGGGGTAAGGCGGCACAACATTGCCAATCACGCGGCAAATGAAGAGCTCGCCCGGTTTGGTTTGGGTCAGCAGGCATGGGTCAATGCGGGAATCGGCGCACGTGATGAACAGTGCTTCCGGGCGCTGGCCCATAGCCAGTTTTTCGAAAAGATCCTGATGCTTCGGATAGACGTCCTTTTGGAATCGGGAGATGCCTCCCAGAAGTTTGTCGACCGGCACACTAATTCGCTTGGATCCACTGCATGGTTTTCTTTGCTAGGCGATCGAAAGCTCGGACTGCCATTTCGAGGTGTTCTTCGGAGGTGTCCTCAACTTTGTTGTGGCTGATGCCGCCGATGGATTGCACGAACATCATTACTGTGGGGATGCCGGCTCGCGAGACTTCGGCGGCGTCGTGCAAGGGGCCGGAGGGGAGTTGATGAGCGGCGCCGGCGGTTTCGGCGATGGCTTCGCGGCAGCGTTTGATCAGCTCGGGGTGGAATTCTATCGGCTCGATGTTCCAGATGCGCGACCATTCCACCGTACACTTCTCTTCCTTGGCGAAACGGTCGCTGGCTTCGCGCGCCTCGCGATACATTTGGGCCAACACTGTGGCGCTCAGGTCGCGCTGGTCTAAAGTGCACTCGCAGCGTCCGACTACAGCCGTTACGATTCCGGGGAATGTTTTGAGGCTTCCGATAGTGCAGACGGCTTCCGGATGCCGGCCTGCGATGGAACGGATTTCGAGAGCCAGCTTGGCGGCCGCGGCTAGCGCATCGCGGCGGGCTTTCATGGGGGTTGAACCTGAGTGCGCCTCCTGGCCATGGAACGTGATGGCGTGGCGCTCGACGCCTTTGGTTCCGAGCACAACGCCGAGCGGCAGCATCAGATTTTCGAGTACGGGACCCTGCTCGATGTGGAGCTCGAGATAGGCGGCGGCGTTCTTCTGTTCG
>CABEDY010000128.1_pt1 | contig 32064 bp, 29 predicted proteins | sample 3423171 | NCBI WGS metagenome assembly CABEDY01 (sample SAMEA5534333, study PRJEB31848) | metagenome | biome: tundra; feature: field; material: soil | place: USA | collected 2013-05 | depth 0.15 m | reverse complement strand
CCTGGGCGGTGACCAGGTCGCGACCCTTCGAGAACGCGTCGGCGGCGGGCGCGAACTCGCCCATGAAGTAGTGAGCCAGGCCCAGATGGTAATAAGCCTCGGTTTGTTTGGGATCGAGATCGGCCGCGCGCTCGAGATCGTCGCGGGCTTGGGCGAACTGGCGTAGCGGTAGCTCACGATGTCCGCGCTCGATCAGCAGGTCGACGTTGTAGGGGTCAATTTTGAGGCCGCGCGTGCAGGCCGCGACTGCTTCTTTGTCTTCCCAGACTGAGGCGTGTGCTTGGGAAAGCTTCAAGATCAGTTTGACGTCTTGTGGGTGCTCGGCCAGGGCTTTCTCGGCTGCGGCGACCACGCCTTTGTCGTCGGGGAGCGAATGAAAGTCGCGGCCGAGCGGGGAGCGGAGCTCCAATCTTCCAGTTTGGGCGAGGAGGCACGTGGACAGGGCAGCTAGGAAAATGGTGCGCATGGTCCAAGAATTATACACTGGGCAAGCCAGAGGCTTACCCTACGGGGAACTTGCGTGCGCTACGGCAGCTTGCGGAAGGGGAGACCGCGGATCTGGCTGACGCAGGCTGTGTCGATGCCGGACGAAGATCCCTGATTGATGAATTGCACGATCATGTTGTCGACGCACTGCGATGCCGTCAAGTGGGTGCCGTGCGGTATTACCACGATGCGGCTGTGCGACAGGCCTTCGGCTGCGTGTTCGGCCCAGGATGGAGGTGTGGCTGGGTCTTCGGCGCCCGTGATCAACAGTGCGGGTACATCGGAATGAACCGGCTTCAGGAAATCCTTTGACACGCTGGCGTGAGGCCAAATGCCGCAATTTTTCTGATAGGTTCTCACATCGAAGTCCCCAAGGTAAGTTCCCGCGGTTTCGCGCCGGATGTCCGCCTCACTGATGAAGGGCAACGACTCCGAGCAACCCACCGAGTATGCCATCCCGCGGGCGATAGATTGGCTCACTGCGCGCCGCATGGCGGCTGCCACGGTGGCGAACGGATTCAGGTTGTTCTCGAATGCCCGGTGGAAGATGTTGGGGAGCTGGCTAACAATCCCGGGCTGGTACAACAGCGGCCGCAACGCGGAAACGAACGCGCCGCGCGAGAGCGTAACGGTTTGTCCCTTATTTGGCCCGCTGTCGAGTTGGAACGTCGCGGGCTGAGCATCCAGCCGCTTCACCACGGTCTCGAACTCGGCCTTCAGGTTGGGAAAATCCTTGTGACAATCCGGATCGGCGGCGCAGTTGGCAAAAAGGTGGTCGAGTGACGCCTGGATGGTCTTTGCAAATGGAAGCGGCAGTTTGAAATCGGGTGGGGCAACTCCTTCCAGAACCACGGAGCGCACATGTTCGCCGTGCCGGCGCAGGTACACCAATGCTGCGAGTGTTCCATACGATCCGCCCAGCAGGTCAATCTTGTCAAACCCGAGCGCCTCGCGCACGTCGTCCACGTCATCGGCCGAATTTGAGGTGGTGTATTGGGTGAGATCGGCTCTGGTCTCCAATTCCTTTCGGCAACCGGGCAGATCCTTGACGGCGGATCCGCCACTGCCATTGAGAAACAGTTGTGCATCGTTTTCATCGCTGGGACAGGGCAGCGGGTTGGATTTGCCCGTGCCGCGCTGATCGATGAGCACCAGATCATGTGTTTGACGCAAGGCAACCATGGCGGTCATTAGCGGAAACGTCTCCGCGGCGCTCTGGCCCGGACCGCCTGCAAAACCAAATACGGGATCGGCTGCCAGTTTTTCCGCGAGCGCCGGCAGAATCAATATGTGCAAGGGAATCTTGCGGCCGAGTTGAGTGTCGCGGTTCTCGAACACTTCGAAGGTCCCGCACAGGCCCTGGCTGTCGCTGGACCCGCAGGGGTTGAGAGACACGCGGCCGCGGACAACCGGCTGTAGGGCCTTCGGCGGTGGGGCATCGGAACGCCGCAGTGTCAATGGCACCATGGCTCCGCCTTGTTGCCAGGTGCCTGTTAACTGGGAGCCATCGGCATTGAGTTCGGCGTGATAGCTGGCGCCGGCTTTCTTCAGTTCGAATTGAACCGACTTTTTGCCATCGAACGACACGTTATCAAAGTCCAGCTTGACGTGACCTTGGTCGACGCTCTCGAGCGAACCATGCAACGAATTGTCCGCGGCGCGATCCACTCGCACGATGACCCGCAATTTCCCTGCGATCGTGCCGTTCCACTCGCCTGTTATTACGGGTTGCTGGCAAAATAACGTGGAGCTCAGCAGACACACTACGAGCGCACATCTTCGAAACATTTGTTGATCCTCTCTTTTCCTTCGAAAAGTTAATGAGCCAGCCAGACCAAGAGGCCGGCGAATCCGGCAAAGTACACGCCTGCAACTCGCACCGGCGCTGCGGCGAGATTGAGCGCATAGCCGCTTGCGGTTCGTAACAGGAGCACCGGGAGCGATGGCCAGAATCCAAGCAGTCCGCGGGCATTCCGGGCTGCGGGCAACAGCGGAAATCTCGCGGGTTTGGTGCGGCGCGCCACGTCCAGATGCTTCAGCCTGGTCTGCCACTCGTAGATCAAGACGGCGATAAATAGGATGCCGAATACGATTGCGGCCGCTAGACGGACCGAGCCACCCGTGATGATGCACAGCAGCAGGAGTGGGTACAGCGCAAACATAACTCGCGAGAGGTCGCACATTCGGATGGCAAAGCGGCGCAGACTTTCGCGCCAGGCCAGATACTGTTCCACGTTATCCGCCGGCGCTACGCTGCTGGACCGAACAATGCCGAGCTTGACTAACAGCAGGCCCACTTGAATATAAACGCTGACGATCAGAACTCCGATGAACTTTCGCGGCACAATTGAATGGGTGGTGGTGAAGAAGGCCATCCATACGGCGGCAGCTCCAGAGAGCAGGGCAATGGCCGCCTCTACCCACCAGTTGGTGTAATTCCAAAGCGTGCGTGGATCCAACGAGAGCGCGACATTCGACGTGGGTTGGCGCGCTTCCGGGCGTTCGAAGGGTCGCGTCCGATTCGATGCGGGCCGCGTAGTAGTTGAATCGCGTAAACAGCGTGATTACCGTAACCGTCATGAGGATGTTGGCCGCGCTGAGGTGGCCGGTTAACCATAAGGCGACCAGAGTCAAGCCTTCGATTCCCCAGGGGATGAAGAGCCTCCAGCGGTAGTTGCGCAATAGGGCCGCGCCGGGACCTTTCAGAAAATCCGGCGCGACGGCCACGTCGAAAAACCATTCCGGACCGCGAATGAGAGGAGCGATCCAGCGTTCCTTAATTCGGGGAATCCGTAGTGCGATGGACGCGATGTATAGCAAGACGATTTGGAGTTGGGTCACGATTTGGCTCCCTTGAGCAGGCTCCTTAATTCATCACTAACCAGGCCGAGAATCTCGCCTCGCGGCATTCCCGCCAGCACCAATTCGGTGAGGGCGGTGCGGAGTGGGCGGCGCAGTTCGTCTTCGGAATGTTGGGCGCCCTTTTGAGCGCTGCTGCGCGATGCCACCGTCGCGCCTAGGCCACGTTTCACGATGATCAGCCCTTCACTCTGCAGGTCGCGATAAGCCGCGGCGATGGTATTGAGATTGACTCCCAGGTCGGCCGCTACTTGGCGCACGGCCGGAAGAGGCTGTCCCTCGCGAAGCTGGCCGCTGGCGATGAGCGCTTTGATGCCGTCGGCGATTTGGCGATAGATAGCACGCCGGTCGTTGATATCGATGCTCAAAAACACTGTATGGTGTATATATACGCTAGACGGGCGGGTTGTGTCAAGAGCGAGGTTCAGATTTTAGGCCGCGGATGAACGCCGATGAACGCGGATAAGCTATCCCAGATCCAATATTGAGACTTCCGGGCGGCAGAATGCGCGGACGTGTTTTGGTGAGCCTAGGCCGCGCGTGATGAAGAGTTGGCGGCCTTGCCAAGGGTAGAGGCCTGCGAGAAAGCGCTTGTCGGTGACGGGGGCCCATAGGGGCGTGAGGCCTGGGATTCGTGCCTGGCCGCCATGCGTGTGGCCGCTCAGCATCAGATTCCAGGGGTGCTGCTCGAGCCGCTGCTTACCGTCGGGATTGTGGCAGAGCACTACGGCCGGCGAGGATGATGTGACTTTGGCGAAGGCGCGTTCCGGGTCCATCTCGCCGCTCCAAAAGTCCGCCACGCCAACTAGCGTGAGATCTCCTTCCACGGCTGCATCGTTGTGGAGCACCCGCACGCCCGCTGAAGCCAACAACTCACGCATGGGCTCTGTGGAGCGGTTGCCCTTTGAGCGAGCGATCCACGCTCCGCCATCGTGATTCCCGAGCACCGCGTAAGTGGGCGCTGCATCCGCTGCGAGACGCAACAAGCGCTGCAGGCCGGTATGATCGAAACCGCTCGTGTAACTGACGTAGTCGCCCGTGAGGCAGATCAGATCGGGCTGCGCGGCGAGTCCGGCGCGAAAACCAGGTTCCAGATCGGAAGCGCCCATACCGTCTGAGATATGAATATCCGAGATGTGGAGGATGCGCTTGGGGCGGATGCCGGGCAGATGGACGCGCGTGTGAGTAACTTCAAACCAGTTTGGCTCTACGAATCGGAACCAGGCGGCGGCCGCGAGAATTACGGGGGCGAGGGATGCGAACAAGGATCGTCGGGTCATTTATTACAGTATAGTACTTTGCTCATAAAAGTAATTTACCATAGTAATTCCGGGGCACCGGAGCGAATAGTCCAGGGTGACATTCACAGTTTCGGACGTCGCGGAATCCGGAGCGAATCGCCACTGCTTGGCTGCGGCTATTGCAGAATCTTTGAGGAGCGGATGCCCGGAAACGGCGGCGACAGCGTTGACGTCGCCCGTTGCGTGGTCGACTGTAAGACGCAGTTCCACCTTCCCTTGGATGCGCGCCTGCTTCGCCAATGGCGGATAGATGGGAGCGACGAATCTAGTGAACTGGTAGTCCTCGGGATTCAGTAACCGGGGAACATCGTTTGCCTTAGAGATACTGATCGGGCCGCGATAATCCTCTAACAACGTCCGAAAGGCAGGATCGCTCCAGTCTTCTATTCCTTTGACGGCAGCCGCCAATCCGGCGTCATACCTTCCGGCACGCAATTCGGGAACTAATTTATCACCTGCTTGTTGCAGTGCCAGGTCGTCCTGTTCGGAGCGGTTAAGAAAGATGTCTTTTGGTCCAAATACACTCTCCGCCACCTCCGAATAGAGATCCCATAGATGAGCCATCTCTGGATTGGCCGCTTTCAGGCGTTTCCAATTTAAGCGCTCGATGGTCGGGAGAGTCATGGAAAAGGGTCCACCGTCGCACTGAGCGACAACGCCGAAGCTGGTGGTCTCCAAAACGGAGGTACGCCGGGCGTATTTCTTTATCGCGAATTTCAGGGAGCCTGGCTTTAGCGCGCATGGATTGTTCGTCTCTACGAGTTGAGCGGGCGTTGTATTGGGAACTCTCGTTTCGACGGCCTGCAGAGTTTTCAGTGGACACGGCACACTCCGCGGCCCAATTCGGATGTAACGAACTACGGAGTCCGCGCCCTCTTGCTTCACATCGAGGATCCGGTGATAGAACAACCCGCCGTTATCCGAGATGGACACTGAAACGATGTAGAACTCTGATGGTCCGGTTTGGTTCGCCCTCGCCGCCAGGATCGCTACTGCGCAGATTAGGAATAACCTCAGGAACATTGGCTGAAGTTTATCCTATTTGATTTTGCAGGGCGGCGAGCATTGCCGGGTTGGCGCGCACGTCTTCTGATTCCAGCCACTCGCGCTCGACTTTTGCACCGGCGGCGACCAGGAGCATCACAACGTCGCGCTGGCGGCCGTGGTTTCCGGCGGGCGGATTCGACCAACCATGGATGGCCCAGCCGAGAGGCGGCGATTGGTATTTTTCATCCTTGAGATTAAGATCTGCGCCCGGGATCAGCCGCTCGGCCAGCCGATCCTCGCCGAGCAAAGCTGCCCAGTGGAGCGTGGTTTCACCGAACAAGCCGCGAAGGTCGGGGTTGGCTCCGGCATGCAACAGCCTTAGGCCGACGTCTTCTGCTCCCAGGCTGGCGGCTCCGATGAGCGGCGTGTCGCCTTTGCCGTTTTTCTGAAAATCGAGATTCGAGCCGGCTTGAATCAGCGCGTCGATGAGCGGCAGTTCCAGGCCCCGTTGAAGTTTGCCCTCGAATAGCATGTCTGAGACGTAATGCAGTGGATGTGTACTGACGCAGTCATTTACTCCCCAGCGGATGAGCGCGTTGGCTTGTGATGGATCGTTCGCGAGAAGCTGGCGCAAGGCATCGGCATCGCCGTTCAGGATGGCTGTCTTCATATCCATTTCACGTTACCAGCCAGGTGGGACGCCTTTGCCTGGAGCGGCGTGGCGGGCGCAGGCTGATCCTGTCCCAAGTTGGTGGCGGAGATTTTGGCACGTACGAAATTTTCCGGAGGTACGGGGGAACTCGCCAGGCGGCGGAGCATCGCTAGTTGGACAACGTGAGTCATGGTTTTCCTGTAACCCGTAGCGGGCGCTCCGCGCAATGCCTTCTGCGTACGATACGCTATGGCCGCCAGGAAATGTTTCAACAGGGCCTGCTGGACATCCATTTTGGCAACCATGGCGCCATGGTAGCTCGCGTGCGCTACGATTTCTACTGGATGGCGTTCATTACCGTTTCCGGCGAACCAGCCACGCGGCATGAGGAGTTGGCCAGAATCGCGGCGCAACGGTTGAATTGCGAGCTGGTGACTGAAGCGCGGCTGGCGGACATTATCGCATCCGAATTCGGCGCGGCTGAAGGCGTTTCTGATAAAGCGTGGCCGCATCTGGCACTTTCGATCCTCGCCAAACTGGGGACCGAACAACATCTGGTGGTATCGAGTACGGGGGCCGAGCTGTTATTCCGCAACCTGCCTGGGATTCTGCGAGTCCACGTGACGGAGCCTGAATCGCGGCGTCTCGGCAATCTGATGGTGGATCGGCGGCTGGAGCGCGAGGAAGCGAAGGACCTGCTATGGGACATGGAAACGGAACAGTCTGCGCTGCGTAAACACCGTTTCGGGCGGGCCGGCGTTCGCTTTGAAAGCTACGACCTGGTGATGAACGGCGAAGCGCTGGCGATCGATCAGATGGCGGACGTATTGGAAGCGGCTGTGAAATCGAAAGGCATGCTGGAGGCGGGGCTGTTTTCTTTGGCGGCGGAAGCTCAGTTGCAGTTTCAAGTGCGGCTGAAGCTGGCGCGATTCGGGATTGTGCCACCGAACCGCGTACACCTGGTGCACAAGGAGTTCGGGCATCCGAGCGAGCAGGTGTTCGCGAACCTGCTGGATTTTTACCGGATTGCTTGGGATTACGAACCTCGCAGTTTTGCGCTGCAATGGGACAAAGACGGAAAGGTGCTGGAAGCGTTCACGCCGGATTTCTATCTCCCGGAGTTTGATCTCTACGTGGAGCTGACCACCATGAAGCAGGCCAACGTGACTAAGAAGAACCGGAAGATACGGCTGCTGCGCGCGATCTATCCGCACGTGAATATCCAGGTGTTCTACCAGAAGGACGTGCGAGACCTGGTGATCAAATACGGACTGCCGGAACGGCTGGCACAATGAACGAGCCCGCCATCGAACGGATCTTGTTTACTGAGGAGCAGATCGATCAACGCGTGCGTCAAGTGGCCGCGGACATTTCAGCCAAGTACGCGGGTCGCGAATTGAAGCTGATCGGCGTGCTGAAAGGGTCGGTGTTCTTCCTGACAGCGTTGGCGCGCGAGATTACGGTACCTACGCGGTTGGATTTTCTTGCCATATCGAGCTTCGCGAATCAGCGCGGCGGGCCGGGCATGGTGCGGATCGCGAAAGACCTGGACGATAGCATCGAGGGCGACGACGTGATCCTGGTGGAGGATATTGTGGATACCGGGTTCACGACGCGCTACCTGCTGCAGCATCTGGCGGGACGCGGGCCGAATTCGCTGGCGCTATGCACGCTGCTGGATCGGACGCCGCGCAGGATCGTCCAGGTGCCGGTGGATTTTCGATGCTTTGAGATTCCAGATCGGTTTGTGGTGGGGTTCGGGTTAGATCATAAGCAGCTATATCGGAATTTGAAATATATTGCGGTGTTGAATTTGGACGAAGAGCGGGTCCGGGGGGACCCGCGCGGACCTGGGGGTCCGCCCCACTAGTTATTCTTCGCGGAGGATTTCCAGGGGTTTTTGGCCTAGGATGCGGAAGCTGGCCATCCAGCCGGCGGCGTTGGCGATTAGTGCGGTTGCTACTATGGCTAGCAAGCTGGGCACGATGGGGAACGAGATTTCGGAATCCAGCATCCGCTTGAGCAGCAGGTTCGCGAAGCCGTTGGCCAGGAGAGCGCCCATGGTTCCGGCGACCGCTCCCAGAATCAGAAACTCTACCGAGAAAATGCGGCTGACGCGCCAACGCGTGGCGCCTAGCGTTTTTAGAATTACCACTTCTCGCATGCGGCGGAAACGCGTGCCGGCCACGCTCGAAGCAAGGATGATGGCCCCGGCGAGAATCGCAAACATCGAGATGAAGCGGATCACCAACGCGATTTGATCCACCACGCCTTGGAAAGTTTGGAGCACGTCCGCCATGTTCACCACCGTCACGGTTGGATAGCGCTCGTAGAGGGCTTGCTGGAGCGCGGGAACCGCGGGCGGTTGCACGCGCAGAGCGCCGTAATAGATAACTGGGAAGCCGTCGAGCGCGCCGGTACTGAAGATGAACTCGACGCGGCTGGCCAGATGAATTTCGTCAATGCGATGGATGCAGGCCACGCGGGCGGAGAGTTCGCGGCCGGAGATGGTCCAGCGGGTCATGGCGCCGGGCTCGACGCCGAGTGTTTTCGCGGCCTCCTCGGAAATGCAGATCTCGGGGGCGGCCGGAGGTTTGGATGAGTTCCACCACTTGCCGCGCAGCACTTCGACATTGCCCGACATGGCGGCAGCCGAGGTTACCGAGCGCGCATAGCGGAATCGTCTGGCCCAGCCTTTGAGTACCTTTTTCTGAATGTCCACGCCGTCCACTTCGATCAACTTGGCGGCCACGGTTCCAATCAGCTCGGCCGAGCCCTCGATACCGCGCTGCTGTTTTAGCAGCGAGAGAATCGCCTCTCGATCCTTGGGCGAAATATCGATGAGGAAGACGTTGGGCATTCCGGGCGGAGCGGTCCGGTTCATTTGCGTGATCACGCCGCGCTCGACGAGATAAACGGTGAGGGTGAACATCACACCGATGCCGAGGGCCACTAATACGGTCTGCGCATGATTTCCAGGGCGATAGAGATTTGCGATGCCGTGGCGGATGGAGGTGGGCAGATGGCGGCGGCTCAAGATCTTCAGGCCGCGCAGCATCAGCCACGCGATGCCAGATAATACGGCGAGGCTGACTACGAGTGCGCCGGCGAAGTAAGCGCCAGTCTTCCAGATGTCCTGGGGAGATCCAGTGGCGAACGACATGGCGATGCCGGCGATGCCAATCACGATGACGACACCGGCCGCAATGGAAGGACGGGCCGCGGCGAGGCGCGCTCGCCAGTCGCCCTTGGTTTCGGCCATTTCGCGGCGCAAGATCAGGTTAGGACGAATACGCCGGATGCCTAATAGCGGCGGCAGCGTGAAAAGGAGGGTGGCTAGCACGGCAATGCCGATGCCTTGAGCGGCGGTGATCAGGTCCCAGCGCGCGGAAGGCTCCAGTTGGAAGTAGCGCGCCAGAAATCCGGGGAATATTCTTTGGATTGCGATGCCGAAAGCTGCGCCCAAGAGGCCGCCGGCCAGTCCCAGCGCGACGGTCTGGATTAAATAGATGCGCATCAAATGGACCGATCGCGCGCCCAGGCATTTCATGATGGCGATGGAATCCATGCGCTGCTGGATGTGGGCTTGCATCGCGGTCGCCACGCCGATGGCGCCGACGATTAGCGTGATCAGGCTCACCAAGCTGAGAAACGTAGTGGCGCGGCTGAGTCCCTGGGTGATGATGGGGTGGGTCTCGCGGAAGTCGGCGATCAGGGCTTCGGGGAATGCTTTTTTCAGGCGGTCGCGAACTACGGCGATGCCGGGGGAGTTGGGCTGGAGACGAAAGAGGAAGCGTTCCGCGGCGCGGCTTCCGGGCATCATGAGACCGGTACGGTCCAGGCCGGCGCGAGTCATCATCACGCGTGGGCCGACGTTGAGGCTGCCGAGCATGCGGTCCGGCTCATAGGTCACCTGGCCGATGATGCGGAAAGGTTGGCCGCCCAGTTGGATGGTATCGCCGACCTTCAAGTGCAGGCGCAACAGCACGTCGTCGGAAACGGCGACTGTGTTGGAGGTGAGAGCGCTACGGAGCGATGCGGGCGGTGAGATGCGGATCTCGCCATAGAACGGATAGACCGTGGGGTCGACTGCCTTGATGGAAACCAGCATCGGGACATTCGCCTGGCTGCCTGACGCCATGGTGAGCGTTTCGGTGATCCAGGTGCGTTGAACGCCGTCTCTCGAGAGCGAATCCATGACGGCGTTTTGCTGCGGGTTGGGCAATTCGAAGACGCGCAGCGAGAGGTCGGCCGCCATCAACGTTCGCGCCTGGCTCAAAAGCATTTCATGAAAAGCGCGGCTGAATCCGCGGACGCCGGTGAGCGATCCAACGCCGACGGCGACAGCGAGAATCACGAATAGAAATTTGAACGAAGACGAGCGGGCTTCGCGCCAGGCGATCTTGAAGGCAGTGGACCAGCGGAAATTCATTAGTCTTGGACTACCAATCCGTCGCGGAGCGTGATCAGGCGGCTGGCGCGGCTGGAGAGAAGCGGATCGTGAGTGACCAGCACCAGCGTGGTTCCTTCGCGCTTGTTCAGTGAAATCAGCAGCTCGAGCACATGCTGGCCATTCTGGCTGTCGAGATTGCCGGTGGGTTCGTCGGCCAGGAGAATGGGCGGGCGCACCATGAACGCGCGAGCCAGAGCCACGCGCTGCTGTTCGCCTCCAGAGAGCTGGACCGGATAATGCTCGCGGCGGTCCCCGAGGCCGACACTTTCCAGCAACTCGCGCGCGCGGGTGCGGCCCGAGGATCCGTTGCCGCCGGTCAGTTCGAAAGGCAGCAGGACGTTTTCTTCCGCAGTTAATGTGGGCAGCAGGTGGTAGGACTGGAAGACGAAGCCGACCTTGCGTCCGCGCAGGAGCGCCATGCTATCTTCACTGAGCCCGGTGATGTCCACGCCATCCAGAATGATTTGGCCCGAACTGGGCGTGTCGAGGCCGGCCAGGAGGCCGAGCAAAGTGCTTTTGCCGCTGCCCGAGGGTCCCACGATGGCAACGAACTCGCCGTGTTGAACGTCAAAATCAATGCCACGCAGAATATCGACGCGATGCGTGGCGGTTTGAATGGTTTTGGTAAGCGCCGACACCCGGATGGCCGGCATTCCGATGGAACCTTCCTGCAATTCTTTATTATGGCATTGGGTGAGGATCATCTTAGTGGGATGTGTCGCGGTCTCGATAGCTTTGACGCAATCCGGTTGCGGAAGTTCCAAAAGCGAAGCTCCGCCGGTGAAGGTTGAGGAAACTCCAGCGAAAGCTGCGCCTGCCGCGGACAATCGGCCGGCCATCGTGGCGTTCGGCGACAGCCTGACCGCTGGATTCGGCGCCGAGCCTGGCGCGAGCTACGCGGATTTCCTGCAGAAGGATCTGGACCGCGCCGGTCTCGCATGGCGAGTGGTGAATGCGGGCGTTAGCGGCGATACCACCACGGACGGAGCAAACCGCTTGAGCGAAGTGCTGGCGGTGAAACCGCGGGTGGTCATCCTGGAATTCGGCGGTAACGATGGTTTGCGCGGACTGCCGATAGAGACGACGCGCGCGAATCTGGAACAGATGATTGTGACGCTCAGGAATTCGGGAGCGGCCGTGATTCTGGCGGGGATGACGCTGCCGCCGAATTACGGGCCGGATTACATTCGCGGCTTCGAACACGTCTATCAGGATCTGGCGGTGAAATACAAGCTGGTGCGGATCCCGTTTCTGCTCGAAGGGGTGGCGACGGACCGGAGCTTGATGCAGCGGGACGGGATCCATCCGACGGGGCCGGGGAATGAGAAAGTGGCGGCAACAGTGATGAAGTATTTGCGGCCCGCGTTGGCGGGGAAGTGAGACGCAAAGGCACCGACTCCCTTACGGTCGCGGTTCGGTTACGAGCGATGGCGTGCGCGGTGGCATTTTAGGCAGAGGGTACGGAGATTGGTTAAGTCGCATTCGCCGCCGCCTTCAATTACCGGGAGGATGTGGTCGGCATCCCACAGACTTTTGCGCGATCGAGCGGTGATGCCCCATTCGGAAAACGCTTTGAGGCGGGCGGCGCCACGGAGGCGCTTGAGATGCAGCCAGGTGGCCAGGCAATCGACGCCACAGCGGGCGCAGATTCCGCGATCGCGCTGCAGGACTTTTTCGCGCAGATAGCCGGGATCGGTTCTGAGACGCCATTCTTCGACGCACCAATTTGAGCAGAACGTGTGGCGTCCCTTGGGCACTTCGAGGTTGCACCAGCGGCACAGACTGCGCCCGTTGGGGCCTTTGGGAAGGCTTTCGCGATCGGCCCAGCCGCCGGGCATTGTACGGGCGGTGCTCATTCGGTTTCCGTTTCCGCCAAGGGCACTAGCACCGATTCCTTAGCGGTGCCGAGCACGACCGTGGTTCGGGTGCGGACTCCCGGTATGGTCTTGAGCGATTCCACCAGCAGGCGATCCAGATCGCGCGTGCCGCGGCAGCGGACTTTGAGCAGATAATCGTCATCTCCTGCCACGTGATGGCATTCGGCAACTTCCGGAAGGGCGGCGATCCGTTTGAGGAACGCGGCGCGGCGGTCGGGACGGTCGAGCGTGACGGCGACGAATGCGGTTAGCGGATAGCCGGTGGCTTCCGCATCCACCAACGCGGCATATCCGCGGATGACGCCGCGTTCTTCCAGCCGATGCACGCGGTCCGCGGCAGCGGGCGCCGAAAGTCCGAGGTGCTGCGCGAGATCGGCCCACGTGGCGCGGCCGTTCTGCATTAAGATTCGGACTGCTTTCGAATCTAACGTTTCGAGCATCAATTGACTAATATTACTTTGATTGCTAAGATCTGTCAACGCATTGTATTCGATTCGAATGTCGTGCGCCAATATGACCTACGATTTCCTGGACAGCGAGCCAGCCTTCGCGGAATTCATCGATCAGTTTGAGCTTGGCACGCTGCCGAAGCCGATCTGGACCCACGGTGCTCACCTGGCGGTGGGGGCGTGGTACCTGGTGACTTTCCCAGAAGATATCGCAATCGGGCGGGTTCGAGCGGGTATCCGGCATTACAATGAATGTGTCGGCACTCAGAACACGGCGGACAGCGGGTACCACGAGACGCTGACGTTGTTCTGGCTGGGCATCATAGTAGGGCAACTCTCCGAGTTGCCAGACGCAAGCCGGAGGCTTACGCTACAAGAGAAACTGATGGTCATTCGCAATGTGGTGGAGAAGTTCGGCGGCCAACGGGATCTGTTCAGGCAGTATTACAGTTTTGATGTGGTGGCTTCGCGGGAGGCACGGGCCGGTTGGGTACCGCCAGACAGAATTTGTCTCTAACCCAGGGAACAAGAGTACACTGAGAGACATCTAACGTTATGAGAAGTTGCGGGCTTGGCAAGGATTCGGGTATACTCCGCAATTGCATCCACTACATGTTCAGGGATGACTGCCATGGCCGCAGGGAAGGCTCAGTTGGCCGGACTCAAGCAAATAACGGGAAATGGGAGGCGGAGAGTGTCGTTACAAACATCTAGATTGTCCTTAGCTGTAGCTGTCGCAATGACGGGCGTGTTTTGTCTGGGGCCGGCGCGGATGTTGGGGCAAGCGCAAGCGCCCACGACGGCGGCGCCGCAGAAGAACTGGAAAGACCGGGCGGAGTACGATCTGTATGACGCCATTCAGAAAGATACGAACGCGAAGACGAAGTTGGAAAAGCTGCAGCAGTGGGAGAAGCAGTATCCGACTACGGATTACGCCGATGAGCGGCAGATACTGTTCCTTACTACATACGTCGCATTGCAACAGCCGCAGCAGGCAGTCGCAACGGCTAAGCAGATTCTGGCTAAGGATCCCAAGAATTTCAGCGCGTTGTACTACATTATGTTCTTCACGCGAGCGCTGGCGGGCAGTAATCCAACGCCGGAGGTTTTAGATCAAGGGGACAAGGCGGCTAAAGCGATTCTGGAGAACATCAACACGCCACCGCCGAATGTGACCGAAGAGCAGTGGAAGACGGCGCGCACGGATGTAGAGAACCTGGTGCACACCACGCTGGGGTGGATCGAGTTGCAGGGCAAGAACTGGGAGGCTTCCGAGGCGGAATTCCAGAAGAGCATTGGAATCAACCCTAATAACAGCGAAGTGGACTACTTAATGGGTACGGCCCTCGCGTCGGAGAAGAAGGTGGAAAAGATGCCGCAGGCGCTGTGCTTTTTTGCCCGCGCAGCCACTTACGATGGCCAAGGCGCCCTGAATCCGGATGGGCGCAAGCAGGTGCTGGCTTACGTCCAGAAGGCGTACAAGACCTATCACGGCGGCGATGATGGTTTCGACACCTTGATCGCCGCGGCCAAGGCTTCGCCCACGTGTCCCGCGGATGCCGTACACATCGAAGACGCAGCGACCATCGCTGACAGGAAGGCTAAGGAGCAGGCGGCCATAGACGCAGCCAATCCGGAACTGACGATGTGGAAAAACCTCAAGGCCGCGCTCACCGGACCAGATGGGGCTAAATACTTCGAGACCAGCATGAAGGGCACGGCGGTGCCGACGTTGAAAGGGAAAGTGGTCTCGATGACTCCAGCGCTGAAGCCGAAAACAATTGTAATGGCGTTGGAGGATGGAACTACGCCGGATGCCACGCTGAAATTCGAGACGCCGCTTGCGGGCAAAGTGGATGTGGGCACGGAATTGTCCTTCGAGGGAGTTCCCGCAAGCTATACGACCAGTCCATTCATGGTGGTGTTTGCGGTGGAGAAGGACAAGCTGCACCGGGCCGCCCATTGAGGGTTAGAAAATTTTCATACGACACGCTCCCAGAAGTTAGGTGGGAGCGTTCGTTTTTTTAGGCAACTGCGGGTATACTTGACAGAGACGAACAAGTGGAGGCGTCTGAGTGTTGTTTCAATCATATAAATTGTCGTTGGCCGCTGGGATGATTGGCGTGTTGAGCCTGGGGACGGTAAAGATGCCGGCGCAATCGGCCGCGCCCGCGGCACAGGCGCCGCAGAAGAACTGGAAGGATCGGGCGGAGTACGATTTGTACGACGCCATTACCAAGGACGCCAATGCGAAGACGCGTCTGGAAAAGCTGCAGCAATGGGAGAAGCAGTATCCGCAGACCGAGTGGCTGACGGAACGTCAGACGCTGCTGGTCACGACATACGCCGCGCTGAACCAGCCGAAGGAGACCACGGACGCTGCCAAGGCATTGGTCGCGGGCGATCCGAAAAACTTCACCGGGCTGTACTACATTATGTATTTCACACAGGCGTTGTACGCACAGACCAAGGCGCAGGACGCTCTGGATCAGGGAGAGCAGGCGGCCAACACGATTGTCGCGAGTATCGAAACGCCTCCGCCGGGCGTTACCGCTGAGCAGTGGGCGAAGCTCCGCCCGGACATCGAGCTGCTGGCGCACGTGAATCTGGGTTACATAGCCATGACCAAGAAGAATTTTGAGGCTTCCGAGACGGAGTTCCAAAAGACTTTGCAGCTTAGCCCCAACAACGGTCAGGTGGATGCCTGGATGGGCTTTGTCATTACGTCGCAGAAGAAGGTGGAACGAACTCCAGTCGCGATGTTTTATTATGCGCGCGCGGGCACCTACGAAGGCCAAGGCGCCGCGGATGCCAATACGAGAAGTACTGCGCTCGATTTTGTGAAGCGCCAGTACAAGACGTATCACGGCAGCGATGAAGGTTTCGATGCTCTGATCGCTGCGGCGAAGGCGTCCCCCACTCCTCCTGCCGATCTCAAGATCGTGGACGCGGTTTCCATAGATAAGGCTAATTTCGCGAATGAAGAGGAATGGACGAAGGCACATCCGGAACAGGCCTTGTGGAAAAGCGTGAAGGCCGCGCTGACCGGGGCGGACGGCGCCAAATATTTCAGCACGAGCATGAAGGATTCGCAGGTTCCTAAGCTCAAGGCCAAGGTGGTTTCGCTACAACCCGCATTGAAGCCGAAGACCATCCTGGTGGCTGTGGAAGACGGCACCAACAACAGCGATACTGCCGACGCTACGCTGAAGTTTGAGGCCGCGCTGCCGGGCAAGGTGGAACCAGGGACGGAATTAACTTTTGAGGGCGTACCGGAAAGTTATACGGCAAGTCCGCTCATGGTGGTCTTCAACGTCGACAAAGAAAAGCTGCACGGTTGGACTGGAAAGAACGCGCCGGCTGCGCCGGTGCATCACAAACCTAAAGCCGCGAGCAACTAGCCAAGGCGCTCGACTTCCGCGCCTCGGCCCGAGTCAACACAAAACTAGTCGCGACACGCTCCCAGAAGTCCAAGGGAGCGTTCGCTTTTTGGACTGCTTCATAATAAGCCAGGAATCGTTGAACGCGCGGAGAGGCGGTGGCTTGGACCATGCCGATTAGCATGGCCGCTGTGAGCAGCAATCCCGAACTTAGTTTGGCCCCGCGTCTCATTACATCCATATAGACGATGGCCGCGGGAAATGGTTGGGTAAGAACCTTCTAAGCCGCGGATGAACGCAGATAAACGCGGATAAGGTCTTGAATCTGCGTTCATCCGCGTTCATCCGCGGCCTAAGAATCGGACGCTACATCTTGTAGCGGCCCAGGTCTTCGTCGTTCAGACTCTCGAGCCAGCGGCGCAGCTCTTCGTTATTGATCTTGTCGGTGGCGGCGTTGGAACTCTTGGAATTCTTGAGCACAGCTTCATCGACGTAGATGGGGCAATCCAGCCGGAGCGCGAGCGCCAGGGCGTCACTCGGCCGGGAATCGACGCTAATCAAATCGCCGTCTTTGTCGAGCCAGATTACGGCATAGAAGGTATCGTCCTTCAATTCGCTGACGACAACTTTGCGAATACCGGTTCCCAGGCCAAGCAGCAGGGTCTTGATGAGGTCGTGCGTCATGGGCCGAGGGGTCGAAACTTTTTCAATCTCGAGGGCGATGGCGTTGGCCTCGTAGATTCCCACCCAGATTGGCAAGATGGCGTTGCCATTGATGTCCTTCAGCACAACAATGGGCATGTTGGTAACGGGATCCATCATCAATCCGCGGATTTTCATTTCGACTTCCATACGGTCCCCCTTTGTGACTACGCTCAGTTCACGCGCTCGCCGGCCAATGAGTTCGGACCTGCACGCGTGACGCGGACGCTCAAGTACGTACCGGCTAGAGTGGCTCCATCCCGTGGGCTCGGAAACTCCGGATGAATGAAGTTGAGCGGCCGGTTTTGAGTGGTCCTTCCAATCCATTGCCCCGTGGCCTGATTATAGCCTTCCACGAAGGCCTCCTCGACGGTACCGACCAGCGCGGAATTCCGGCGGATCTGGATGTCGCGCTGCATCTCCTGAAGGATGGTGAGACGCCGGGTCTTTTCCTCTTCCCCGATGTGATCCTCGAGCGCGAGCGCGGGCGTATTCGGCCGGCGCGAATATTTGAAATTGAATAACGAATCGTATTGTACTTCTTCGAGCAGCGATAGCGTCTCCTCGAACTCAGCTTCGGTCTCGCCGGGGAACCCGACGATGATGTCGGTGGTGATTGCAATGTTGCGCCGCGACTTCTTAATCCAATCGATGCGGCGCAGATAATCGTCGCGCGTGTAGAGACGCTGCATGCGTTCCAGCACGCTCGAGGATCCCGATTGCACGGGCAGATGCACGTGATTGCACAGCACCGGGTTTTCGTCGATGGCGTCCACGATTTCCTTCACGAAATCGCGCGGGTGCGAGGTGGTGAAACGCACGCGCCGGATGCCATCGATCTCGCCCATGGCGCGCAGCAGACGTGCGAAATCCCAACCGGCGGGCGAAGGGTCGCAATAGCTGTTGACGTTCTGGCCCAGGAGCTGGATTTCGAGATATCCCATGCGCGCCAGATCGCGCGCTTCTTTGAGCAACTTGTCGCTCGAGCGGCTGCGCTCCGGACCGCGCGTGAAAGGAACCACGCAGTAGGCGCAGGATTTGTCGCAACCCTCAATGATGGTGATGTAAGCGCGATGCGGATTATCGCGGCGGGTGAAGGGGGTCTCGAAAGCGTCTTCGGTATCCAGGCCGAGGCCTGTGACACGGCGGTTTCCGGCTTCGAGCTGCACCAGCATTTGGGAGAGCTTGGAGTAACTCGCAGAGCCCGCCACCAGGCTGACGAACGGCGCGCGCTCGAAGATACGCTCGCCTTCCTGCTGCGCCACGCATCCCAGGACCCCAAACACTTTCCCCTTTCCATGTTCTTTCTTGAACTGGTTCAGGCGGTGAAAAACTTTTTGCTCGGCCTTGTCGCGAATGCTGCAGGTGTTGTAGAGCACCAGGTCGGCCTGTTCGAGCTCCGGCACTTGCGTGTAGCCATCGGAAACCAGGGTGCCGATGACTTTTTCGGAGTCGTGCGCGTTCATCTGGCAGCCGAAGGTTTCGATGTAAAAAGTTTTCATGAAGCGGCGACGATTCTATTGTAGCGGGTGGTAGGAGGCGGGGGGGTGTGGACGGTATGGAGGATTAATGCTCAATGTCACTTAGTTTTTAGTGGGGCGGTCCCCCTGGATCGCAGCGACGCCCTCGTCGGCTGGCCGGCTTTGAAGGAAGCTGATTTCCGTTGGCGAAGAGCGGGTCCAGGGGGACCCGCGCAGACCTGGGGGTCTGCCCCACTATGACGGTTCCGGGCTCACTCCGAGCGGAGCGAAGTCATCGGATCTGCCTTGGTGGCGCGGTTCGCGGGGAAGTAGCACGCCAGTGTCGTTGTTGCTAGGGCCAACAAGCCGACGGCCGCGAAGGTTACTGGGTCCAGGGCGCTGACTCCGTATAGGAGGCTTCCTAATAGGCGTGCGAATGCTGCTGCGCATAGCAGGCCTATTGCCGCTCCTAGGATTGACAAGGTCAGGCCTTGGCCCACGATCAAGCGCAGCAGATCCCACGGTCTTGCGCCCAGCGCTATTCGCATACCGAACTCGGGCATGCGCTGGCTCACGGAATAGGAAATTACGCCGTACATGCCGATGGTCGCTAGGACTAGAGCCAAGGCTGCGAAGAGGCCGATTAGGAAAAGCGTGAAGCGCTGGCTCGATACTGACGCGTCGGTGATTTGGTTCATCAGGCGCAGGTCGGCGATCGCCAGGCTGGCGTCGAGCTGTCGCAATGCGAGGCGCAACTGAGTCGCGAGTTGGGCTGGGTCCAAGGTGGAGCGCACGGCCACCGACATATCGGTGTTGTCGAACGGCATCTGAGTTAGCGGCCACCAGAAAGCGGATTTCGCGGCGCTGCTGGCCGGTTGATCTTTGATATCGCCCACCACACCTACAATTCGGAACCAATCTTTCTCCGTTGGCTTGTCGCTGAAGGAGATTCTTTTTCCGATGGCATCTTCTCCGGGCCAATAACGCTTGGCCATGGACTCATTGATCACGATCACGTTTGGGGCGTCCCTGAGGTCGTGACCGGTGAAGAATCGCCCGTTGAGTAACGGAATTCCCATGGCGCGGAAGTAGTCGAGCGAAGCGACGTGATAGCGGGCGGTGGTCTTGTCGTTGTATTCGGCGGAGCGTCCTTCGACGGCGAAGCCACCTGCGTTCTCGTCATAGCCGGTCCACGGCAGGTCCGTGCCGACTCCGGCTGATTGGACGCCGGGGAGAGATTCGAGGCTCGAGATCAGTTGATCGTAAAAGTGTTGAACTTGCTGAGCGGTGCGGTATTGTTCATAGGGCAGGGAAATGGCGGCCGTCAGAACCTGCTGAGGACGAAAACCTGGATCGGACTTCAGCAGGTTGACGAAGCTATGCAGCATTAATCCGGCGGCGATCAAGAGCACGCACGCCAGGCCGGTTTCACCGACTACCAGAACATTTCGGAGGCGCAATTGGCGAGAGCTGCCGGTAGCGTTTCGTCCGCCTTCGCGCAAGCTTTGCTGCAAATCCGTTCGCGAAGCTGTGAGCGCGGGGACGAGCCCGAATAGAAGGCCGGTGACTACGGCGGTGACCAGCGTAAATAGAAAAACCCACGGGTCCAGGTGAATTTCCGCGGCCCGTGGGAATCCTGCGGGGAGAAACGCTACCAGCGCGCGGACTCCGCCAACAGCGAGAAGCGTTCCCAAGGCGGCGCCTGCGAAAGCGATGACCAGGCTCTCGGTGAGCAACTGGCGGACAATGCGGCTGCGCGCGGCGCCCAAAGCGGAGCGAACTGCAATTTCGCGGACGCGAGCGCTAGACCGGGCCAGCAGAAGGTTCGCGGAGTTGACACAGGCGATGAGCAGAAGCAGGCCGACAGCGGCGAGAAGGACGAAGAGCATACGCTCGGTTGGTCCGACGAGCTCGCGGTAGAGGGGAACCACGATTACACGCCAGTCGCGGCCGGTGAGATTCTCGCTCGAGAGTTGGTGAAGAACGGCGCTGAGGTCGGCGTTGGCCTGTTGCGGTGAGACGCCGGGCTTCAGACGTCCGATGCCTTCCATGAAGTGCGAGCCTCGGCGGGTGGGGTCTCCTTCGAAGGAAAAGGGAAGCCAGAGATCCACGGTGTCGCCGTCGGCGATGGCGTGATAGTCGTTGCCGGGGTGACGGACAGTGGGTGGCATCACGCCGACGACGGTGTAGCTCTGTGCGTTGAGAGTGATGCTGCGGCCGACGATGCTTGGATTAGACGCAAAGCGGGTGCGCCACAGGCGATCGCTCAGGATGGCGAGGCGTCCGGCGGCGGGAACTTCATCGGCGGTGGAGAACTCACGGCCGCGTGCGGGCGAGAAGCCGAGAACACGAAAATATCCGGAGGTCACGCGGAACGCATGCAGCATGACGGGCTCGCCGGCGCCCGAGAGTTGCGCGTCGGCGCGGACGATTCCGGCCAAGCTGTCGAAGGTTCGATCGCGCGTGCGGAGATCCCGAAGGTCGAAAGGGTTCAGGGGGAACTTTGGGTAGGTGTCGCTATTGAAAAAAATGCGGACGATGCGATCGGGCTGGCCGAAGGGAAGCGGCCGGAGGAGCACGCCCTCAATGACGCTGAAAATGGCGCTGTTGGCTCCGATGGAGAGCGCGAGGGTGAGCACCATGACGATGATAAAGCCGGGCGTGCGGCCGAGATTGCGAATGGCGTAGCGGAAGTCGGTCCAGATGGATTCGAATTTGTTCATGGTGTTGGTGGTGGCAGCAGCTCCTTAAGGTAATTACGGTCAATGACGGAAAAGGTTACGATGCGCGCGCCAGTTTGGCGGCGCTGATGGCTTGGCCGACGTGGCGCTGGGTGTGTTCGGCGATGTGGGTGAATAGGCCAATCACGGTGGTTGGCAGCCGCTTCCGGCCTACTTCTCTCGGTTGGGTGAGATTTGCGGCGTTAAGTGATCGGACTACCGCTTCGGCGTGTTGGAAGCTGGAGTGGAGCGCGCCCAGGAGTTCATCGAGCGATGCTCCTAGCTGGTGCTCGGCTTGGAGTGCGGTCATCTGCGCTTCGGAGAGCTGTTCGCCTTGTAGATATGTGATGAGCCGATCGGTGCTGCCGGCAATGTGCCCGATGTGGAAGCCGACGGAGCCGAGGCCGTGCGGTGTGGCCCAGATCTGTTCGGTGGTGAGTCCGCTGGTGTGCATTGCTAGATCTTCGCGAGCTTGTTGGAAGGCGTAGAGTATGGGCGCGATGAGCGGATTTACGCCAGGTACTGGGCCGCGCAGCCAGGGTTCGGGAAGGGTTTCCATGAATCCGATCGTAGCGCTTTCCAGTTCACTTTTTACCCTCAAAAGCGTTCAGCAGCTCGTCACGCAGTGCTTTGAAAAACGACTTCTGGATCGTGAGTTTATGCTTGGCCAGCCCCAGTGGACGCCCGATCTTTCGCGATCGAGGACGGCGCACCGCGCCGGCGGGAATGTTCCGGTTCATACTCCATTGCTTCATTAATCGGCGCACGCACCGGCTCGCTCAGAGTCAGCTCGGGCTCAGAAGTCGTGAAAAGATCGGTGAAGGCACCGACTCCCTTACGGTCGCGGTTCGGTCACGCTCTCTAAATCCGAACCGCGAGCGTATATGATGATTTGGAGGACAAACCGTGAAACTTCCATGGCTGCTGTTGGGTCTTGTGACGGGCATTGCGGTTGCGCAGGACAGCGCATCTTTGACGGGAACCGTGCGGGATTCTTCGAGCGCCATTATTGTGGGGGCAGCGGTCACCATCCGGAATGAAGAGAACGGGTTGGTGCGCGGGTTTGTGAGCAACACGAGCGGTGAGTATCTGGCGGCTTCACTGCCGCCTGGCCGTTACTCCATCACGGCTGCGGCGCCGGGATTCGCCAAATACGAAGCGCACGATGTCACGTTGCGGGTGGCTCAAAGCGCGCGAATTGATATTACGCTCAAGTTGGCTGGTGTGGAGGAGCATGTCGCCGTTCAAGGGGCAGGCCTGGCCCAGGTGTCCACACAGTCGTCTGAGATGTCCGGGACCATTACCAGCAAGGAAATCACGCAGCTTCAGCTCAACGGACGCAACTTCACGCAGTTGATCACGCTGGTTCCGGGTGTCAGCAATCAGACCGGGCAGGACGAAGCGCTAGTTGGCAAAGAAGGGAATGTCAACTTCAGCATCAACGGCGGCCGCGTGGAGAACAACAATTGGGAAGTGGATGGCGCCAACATCATGGATGATGGGAGCAACGCGTCCATCAACGTGTATCCGAGCCTGGAAGCGATTGAGGAAGTGGAAGTGCTGACGTCGAACTACGGTGCGCAGTACGGACGCAATTCGTCCGGCACGATTGAGGTGGAAACGAAGTCCGGAACGAACCAGTTTCATGGCGGAGCCTACGAATTTCTGCGCAATGACATGTTCAACGCGCGCAATTATTTTGATGAGCTTCCATCGGCGCCGCCTTACAAGAAGAACGACTTTGGGTACAACCTGGGCGGTCCGATCTGGAAGAACCATACGTTTTTCTTCTGGTCGGAGGAGTGGCGTAAAGAGGATGTACCGCAAACTTTTCATACTCCCACGCCATCGGTGGCAAACCGCGAGGGGAATTTCAACGACGTCTGCAACGTTCCTAATCCGACCGACTGTCCGCATGACCCGAACACCGGACTTCCTTACCCGAACAATCAACTGCCGCACATCGATCCGAACGGGCAGGCTCTGCTAAAAATGATCTCGCTGCCCACGGCTGGATCGGGCGCGGATTCGTTCTTCGACGGCGCGGTGGGCAAGCCGACGCATTGGCGGGAAGAATTGTTTCGCATAGACCACGATCTGAATTCGAAGATGCGGCTCACTTTTCGCTCCATTCACGATTCCTGGGACACAACCAATCCCACTGTTACTTACTCGGGCTACAACTATCCAACTATCGGAACGCGGTTCCAGGGGCCTGGTGTGAGCCTGGTGGCCAAGTTCACGGCCACCATTTCGCCGACGGTGATCAATGAGTTCACGGGCGGCTACTCGTCCAGCCGGATCATTCAGAACGACACCAATCCCGACGTGTGGCAGCGTCCCAGCACGTTCACCATGACGGGACTCTTTCCGGGATTTGGCGGCAAGCTACCGGATTTCTGCGTGCAGACCCAGGGCGCGTACCAGGGCGGATTTTGCGAAGGCCCGTCCTTTTTTCCGTGGATCAATTCCAATCCCACTTATACTTATCGCGACAAAGTTTCCGTGAGCCGGGGCAAGCACAATTTGCAGTTCGGAGTGGACTTTGTTGCTTCCGAGAAGAACGAGGGGGCGCAAACGAACCGGCAGGGAATCCTGGTGTTCGACAGCACGGCGCCCGTTTCCACCGGCAATGCGTTCGCGGATCTGCTGTTGGGGAACATCGCGAACTACTCGCAGGATAGTGCGGAGCCGAAATACTATCTGCGCTACAAAATGTTCGATCCCTATGTGCAGGACGACTTTCACGTATCGAAACATCTGACGTTGAATCTCGGTTTGCGCGTGGACCTTTTCGGTACTTTCCGCGAAATTCAGAAGCAGGTTTACAACTGGGAGCCGGGAGCCTTCGATCCAAGCAAGGCTCCTCCGATCGACGTGAATGGCAGTGTTACGGGACAAGCCGGCGCGCTTATTCCGACACCGGGAACTTCGCCCTACAACGGCTTGGTGCAGTGCGGCGGGCCGGGTATTCCTCCAGGTTGTCAGAAGGGGCACTTGTTCAATCCCGCGCCGCGGATCGGGTTTGCCTGGGATCCTTTTGGCGACGGGAAAACCGCGATTCGCAGCGCTTATGGCATCTTCTACGATCATACGAACGGCGAGGAGGGCAACGCAGAAACACTGGAAGGCACGCCGCCGCTGGTGCAGAATACGACGCAGTACAACGTGGCCGGCTACACCAACATTGGAGGGCAGGGCATCCTGTTCCCGCTTACCGCGACGACCATTCCGGTGCGCGCCATTTGGCCTTACGTTCAGCAGTGGCACGTGGACGTGCAACGGTCGTTGCCCGAGAATATCGTTGCGACGCTTTCCTATGTAGGCAGCAAGGGAACGCATCTGACACTGCAAAGGGAATTCAATCAACTGCAAGCGATTCCGTCGTCGGAAAATCCGTTTCAGCCCGGCCAGGCGATCACTACCGACATTTGCAACACGCAGGGCGGTACGGCGACCAGTCCGACATTTCAGGTGAATGGGAAAACGGTGGGCGGCCGGCCGGCGGTGAATCTGCTGATTGCGTGCGGCAACGATCCGGATCCGTTCCGGCCGTACTACAGCATGGGTTCCATACAGCGGCTGGAGCCGGAGGCCAACTCCATTTACAACTCCCTGCAATTTTCGCTGCGCAAGACTACTGGAGCGCTGATGCTGGCAGTGGCTTATACATACAGTCACTCGCTCGACAATTCGTCGGACAAGGCCGACAGCAACTTCGTGGATTCCTATAACTTGAAGAGCAACTATGCGAGTTCCAATTTCGATCAACGGCAGATTCTGACGGCAAGCTGGGTTTACGATCTGCACTTCTTCAAGAAGCCGGGGCTGGCCCATCATATTCTGGGAGGCTGGCAACTGGCGGGGATCATGACGTCGCAAAGTGGAACGCCTTTCTCAGTTGTCAACGGGGCCTTTGGGGACAGCGCCGGCGTGGCAAACGGTTATGGCACCGGGTCATATGCGGACGTGATCGGCAACCCGCACGCGTTGCCTGCAAGCACGCGCAGTTCGAATCCGAATATCATTGGTCCGCTGCTCTACAATGCGGCTGCATACATACTGACGCAAGGTTTGACGTTCGGCGACTCAGGCCGCAACAGCTTGAACCTGCCGCATCGGACGAATTTCGACATGTCGGTATATAAGGTATTCAAGCCCACCGAAAAAGTGGGGGTCCAGTTCCGGGCAGAAGCGTTCAATGTGTTCAACCACACGCAATTTTCGTCGGTGGACAACTACGTGGGCACGGATTCTTTTATGTACGCGGGAAGCGCTCACAGCGGGCGAGTGTTGCAGTTGGGGCTGAAGCTGGCGTTCTGAAGGGCGGTGAGATTTTGATCCGGCGACGCTTATGCACGGTGGACTCATGATTCGAGCGCGGCGGCTCGTCATAGGTCACTGGCCGATGGCCGTGCTGCTGGCGCTCTTCGGAATACTGTACAGTTTCAGCTTGAATTCCTATGGAATGTTCCTGTGGGACGAGGCTGAGTACGCCTCCATTGGACGTTCCGTACTGCGTGGGCAGGGGTTTGCAGTCTCCGGCGTGCCGAATTCCCTGCGGCCGCCCATACTGCCGTTGGCCGGCGCCGCCAGCATGCTCCTGTTTGGAGAGCAGTCGGATGATTCCGTTCTGCGGGGAACAGCTAGCGGCTTCGCTTTGCTGGCGCTCTTATGCGTCTACGGTTTCGCCGCTGCGGCCTTCGATCGGACCACAGGTTTGGTGGCGGCTGCCTTACTTGGTATCGCACCGTACTTCTGGATCTTCGTTCCGCATTTCATGTGTGAGATTCCGTTCCTGGCTTTTTTCGCGGCGGCGGTGTGGTTCTTCTACTTCGGCGCGTACATCCATCAGCGCTTCTTCCTGTGGAGTTGGATTTGCTGGGCGCTGGCCTTTCTCACGCGGTATACCGCGACGCTGTTTTTGCCGGTGATCATTTTGTTCGTCGCCATCGCCTGGTGGCAGGGAGGTCCGGACACGCGACGCAGGCTCTGGAGCCGCACGTTCTTGCTCAGCCCGCTTGCCGGATTACTGCTGCTGGTGCCGTGGCTGACCCGCGAGTACGTCACGTTTGGAAGCCCGCTGGCGGGCATTCGGAAGGCGTCGCACCAATTGCAGGACTACCTGCCTGGCGTTTCCATGCCATGGAATCTTTATTTCAGGGACATGCCGGACATGGTATCGCTGGAGATCGCCGCTCTGTTCGTCGCCGGTGTCGTTTGGGCCTTTTGGAAGCGGGATCGTTTTACCGTGCATAATTTTCTGGTGGCCGCGGTGATCCTGACGTGGTTCAGTTGTTACCGGTATAAAGAGGATCGGATGGTGAGTTCGGCGCTTCCATTTATGGTGGTGGTCGCTGCTGTGGTTCTGACAAAGGCGACGGCCAGCCTTCGCCCACTGGCGCGTGGCGCAGTTTTGGGAGGGCTGCTGGCCGGGTTCTTCGTTCTGAATCTCCGCGTGACTCGCCCGATACTCGAATACAAAGTTACTTTGGGGTACCCGATATTTCTGGACGCCATGGCGTTCCTGCGGGAGAATGCAACCCCCGGTGCAATGGTGTTGGGCGCAAACTCTCCACAGATCCATTGGTATTCCAACCTGCGCGCGACGAACATTCCCGAAAGGGACAAGCTTCCGGAAGCGCTGCGGCACTCCGAGTGGATGGTGATCACCAATTTTGAACCAGTGCAGAAACCTTATGTCCTGGGATTGATACGCCTGGTAGCATATGATCCAACCTCTCGCGAGAGTGCTGTGTTTCGGGATAGCGAGTGCATTACTGTAGTGGTCCGTTCGGACAGGCTGCTGAGGGCGCTAGGGGAGTGACAGAAGAAACCGGCTCCCGTAGAACCCGAGAAAAAATCGGCGCAGGCACCGACTCCCTCACGGTCGCGGTTCGGTAACGCTCTTTCCGAACCGCGAGCGTAAGCGACCGGTTGTTGTGATTTTTTCACGGCTTCTGACACTGATGGTCGCGGTTCAGTTACGAGCTGGTGGCAGCCGAGGAGAGTTTCCGATTTTCAACCAGCCGCTCCGCCAAGCGGGTGCTTTGCTCCATGTAGTGAGCCAGGTTGGGATCGGTTGCGGCCAAGGCGCGCACTTGTCTCGACAATTCGTGAGAGGCCGGCAAGGTATTGCGGCCCGACCGCGCAAACGAGCGGAGTGTCCGGATTACCTGCTTCTCCAGAATGTTCGAGGAATCAGCCGGTGGGACGCCAGCCAGACGTAATGCCTCGCCGGCCGCCATCAGCACGGAGAACAGCACGCTTCCGGTACAGGTGAGGGCGGCGAGGTAAAAAGGTTTGAAGGAGCGCTCGATGGGTACGGCGCGCCGGTCACGATGCTCCACCAGTCGCCGGGCGCGCAGCACAGCCGGCCGGTCTCCCTCCACCAGGTAACGGAGGTCGTCGAATCCCGGAATCAGACAAATGGACCCGACCGCGGCCCCACGCGCGGAAAACTCGCGCAACTCGCTGCTGTCCAGCCAAAGGCTGCTCAGAACCACGGCCTTGCCGTTAAAATCGATGGGAGCGGCGGCCAGCTCGCCCAGCACTTCGGGTAGCATTGGCTCGGGCACGCACACCAATATCAACTCCATGGAATGAAATTCCTCGAAGTCCTTAACAGGATGGCCGGCGCGTAGCTGATTTGCAATCCGGCTAGCCAGCCGGAAGGATGATGACTTAACCGGCCCCAACCGGTCGGAAAGCCAATAGAACCTTGACAGAGGCGAGTCGGTAAGCTTACCCGCCCCGATCAGGGCTACCGACTTGGCTTTCTTCATAGACTGTGAGAGACTTCAAACTCTTGATGCGATCACGGAGCTGAGCTGCCTTTTCAAACTCGAACTTCTTAGCGGCCGCGCGCATGCTTTCCTCCAACTCGCCGATAAACTTGTCGCGCTGGGCGGGAGTCATCTCTTCGGTTGGATCTTCCGGTTCCACCGGAACGGTAACGTAATCGCCTTCCGCGATTCGCACCAGGCTCATGTCGATGGGTTTGATGATGGACTGGGGCGTAATATGGTTGTCCAGATTGTACTGCTCCTGGACGGCGCGGCGGCGGTTGGTTTCGTCAATCGCGCGGCGCATGCTGTCGGTGAAGACGTCGGCGTAGAGAACGGCCTTGCCTTCCAAGTGGCGCGCGGCGCGGCCCATGGTCTGGATGAGCGCCCCGGTGGAGCGGAGGAAGCCTTCTTTGTCGGCGTCCAGGATGGCCACCAGCGATACCTCCGGCAGATCCAATCCCTCGCGCAGAAGGTTGACGCCCACTAGCACATCGTACACGCCGCGCCGCAGGTCGCGCAGGATCTTCATGCGATCCAGGGTGGCGATCTCGGAATGCAGATAAGCGCATTTCACGCCAACTTCGGTGTAATACTCGGACAGGTCCTCGGCCATGCGCTTAGTCAAAGTCGTGACCAGCACGCGCTGATTTTGCTCGGCGCGTTTGCGGATCTCGTTCAGCAGGTCGTCCACCTGGCCCTTGATGGGCCGCACTTCCACTTGCGGATCCACCAAACCGGTGGGACGAATGATCTGTTCCACCACAACGCCGGCGGCCTTGGTGAGCTCATAAGGACCAGGCGTGGCTGAGACATAGACCACTTGATTGACGCGATTCTCAAACTCTTCGAAGGTGAGCGGACGGTTGTCCAGGGCGCTGGGAAGGCGGAAGCCATAATTCACCAGCACGTTCTTACGCGACCGGTCGCCGTGGAACATCCCCGACAATTGCGGGACAGTCTGATGGCTTTCGTCGATGAAGATGAGATGGTCGTTGGGCAGGTAATCGAGCAGGGTGGGAGGAGCTTCGCCGGGCAGGCGTCCGGAGAAATGCCGCGAGTAGTTCTCGATGCCGTGGCAATAGCCGATCTGCCGGATCATTTCCAGATCGAACATGGTGCGCTGGTAGAGGCGCTGGGCTTCCACCAGCTTGCCGCCTTTTTCCAGCTCCTTTTGCCACCACTCCAGTTCGCGCTCAATGCTCTGCAGGGCCTGCTCGCGAGTCTCCGGCGTCATTACGTAGTGAGTTTTCGGATAAATGGGAAGGCGCAGGTAGGTTTGGCGCACCTGGCCGAGCAGAGGATCGATCTGGCTCAAGCTCTCGATCTCGTCGCCCCACAGTTCGATGCGGTAGGCGTTGTCTTCGTAAGTGGGAAAGACTTCGATGACGTCGCCGCGCACACGGAATGTACCGCGCACGAAGTTCGTGTCGTTACGTTCGTAGAGAATGTCCACCAGGCGCGAGGTGATCTGGTGGCGCGAGATCTTCTCACCTTTTTCGAGCATCAGCAGCATTCCATAATACGCTTCGGGTGAACCGAGGCCGTAGATGCAACTGACGCTGGCGACGATCACGCAATCGCGGCGCTCGAACAGGGAACGCGTGGCTGAGAGGCGCAGCTTGTCGAGTTCGTCATTGATGGTGGCTTCCTTCTCGATGTAGATATCGCCGCTGGGGAGATAAGCTTCGGGCTGGTAGTAATCGTAATAGCTGACAAAATATTCGACGGCGTTGGACGGGAAAAACGTTTTGAATTCGTGATAGAGCTGCGCGGCTAGCGTCTTGTTGTGGGCCAGAACCAGGGCGGGGCGTCCGGTCTTCTCGATGAGCTGGGCCATGGTGTAGGTTTTGCCGGAGCCGGTGACTCCGAGCAGAACCTGGTGTTGTTCGCCGTCCAGTATGCCGCGGAAAAGTTGATCGATGGCGGCTGCCTGATCTCCGCGCGGCTGGTAGTCGACGCCCAGATGAAATCCCATAACATTTAAGGATAACAGCGAAAGAGTGGGTGTACTGGCGCAATTTGAGGAGAGTTGAGTAATGTGCCCCTGTGAGTGTTCTCTTGTAAGGAGCTGATAAATCAGCGCTTAGCGTGCGGTTACCGGATTGCGGCGGGATTTGAGCGGAGGACTGCTATGTCCAGACTGGTCAAAGTTGCGATGCCTGCCGCCCTCCTGGTGGCAGGGTTTCTCGCGTCCTCGCCGTTCTCCTTCGCCAAGCCGGATTACATGAAGAAGGAGCAGAAGGCCTGCACGTATTGTCACAACGCACCGAACAAGAAAGATCTGAACGAAGTGGGCAAGTGTTACGCCGAGCACGGACACTCGCTCGATAACTGCAATCCGAAAAAGATCGCAGGAGCCGATTAGGAGCCGGAGGGGTTGCGCCGCAAGTTGGTACAATGGCAACTCGTGCGAAACGCTCTCTTGTGGTTGCTGCGCGCCTACGCGTATGGGTTTCACTTACTGCTGGGGCTATTGCTGGCTGGGATGGGAATCGTGGCGTTGACCAGCGGCCATAGTCTGACGCTGGGGATGTTGCCGTGGCAAGGCGCGTCGCTGACGCGGGCTATCCTGCTGCTGGGCGTGGCGGGAATCATTTGTGTCGCGCTGGCGGTGACGGGATTGGCGCGATGGCTGTTTCCGCTGTGGGCGCTGTTCGCGCTGTACATGATGCTGCGAGGCTTCTTCTTGTCGACATACGCGTTCGCTAGCGCGAGTGAATTCAAATTCGCGGTGTGGTTGACGATTGGGGCGTTCGTGGCGTTTGTCGCGAGTTTGAGTTTGTTTGGGCGGCGACGAAAAAGCCATTAGTTAGGCCTGCCGAAAAACGCGGAGGCACCGACCCCCTCAGAAGCTGTGAAAAATCGCCACAGGCACCGTCTCTCTCACGGTCGCGGTTCGGTAACACTCTCTAAACATGCGACATTCTTTCCGAACCGCGAGCGTAAGCGACCGGTGCATTTTGAATTTCTCACGGATTCTCACGGTCGCGGTTCGGTAACAATCCTTCTGAACCGCGAGCGTAAGCGACCGGTCGTTGCTGTTTTTTCAGCAAGCCTCTCTAGGCGTGCAATTTCTTGTAAGCGGCCAGGCACTTTTCGGCTGTTTCCGGGGCTGGAAAGCGGCTGCCTTCCTGCTCGATCAAGTAAAACTCAGCACCGCCGGTTTTTTCGGCTGCGTCGAAGACTTGCTTCCACGGGACGATGCCCTCACCCATGAGAGCCTTGAAGCCGACGTCCGGGTCGCGCGACCAGTCCTTCAAATGTAGCGACTGGATGCGCCCGGGGTTTTGATTGATCCATGCAACAGGATCAGCGCCGGTCTCGATGCAGTGGCCGACATCCAGCTGGAGCATCACGTCCTTTCCGGTATTCGCCGCCAGCACTTCCATGGGACGTTTGCCTTCGAGCGGCGTGAATTCAGCTTGGTGGTTGTGGTATCCCGTGCGAATACCTTGCGGCTTGAGTTTTTCGGCGGCCTGGCTCAGGGTATCGGCCACTGCTTTCCATCCATCGAGACCTGTCACTCGATTCGCGCTGGCCATCACGATGTACTTGCTTCCGATGATCTGATTGAGTTCGGTGGCTTTGGCGAGACCGTCGCCCACGAAGGAATTGGGGCCGTTGTGGGTGGAGTAGCAGCGAATGCCGAGATCGTCCATGAGCGCGCGCATGTCTTTGGCTTGCTGCGGCGTCCACCGCATATATGGTGCGTAGAATTCGACGCACTGATATCCCATTTTGGCGACGGCGCGGACGGTGCCGGTAAGATCCTTCTGGAGTTCGTCGCGGACTGAATAGAGTTCGAGACCGATGGGGATCTGTTTGCTTTGCGGCGCGGAAGTTGCAAGGGGCGCGGCTGCAGCCAGAGCGAGAAAAGTGCGGCGTGAGATATCAGGGGCGGTCATGCTAGGCATGATACCAGCCGCGGCGGATTATTTGGTAGCTGGGGG
>CABEDY010000127.1_pt1 | contig 32169 bp, 25 predicted proteins | sample 3423171 | NCBI WGS metagenome assembly CABEDY01 (sample SAMEA5534333, study PRJEB31848) | metagenome | biome: tundra; feature: field; material: soil | place: USA | collected 2013-05 | depth 0.15 m | reverse complement strand
TTTGGAAAATGCTCGGCGGGAACCAGCAGCGGCATGAACGCTTGACCTGCCGGTCCATTGAAGGCTCGCACGGTTCCGTTGAATAACAGCACCGCATAAATCGGCCAGACCGCGGCGAGCCCGTGCAGCGTCAGGGCCAGAAGCATCAACGAGCATAATCCGAAACCTCCGAAGCAGGCTTGCAGGATGCGCTGGCGCGGAAAGCGGTCCGCTGCGTGGCCGGCGATCAGGAACAGCAGAATGCCGGGAGCAAACTGCGCCAGGCCAACCAGACCGAGATCGAGCGGACGATGCGTGAGTGAATAGATTTGCCAGCCGACGGCCACGGCCTGCATTTCGGACGCCGTGGTAATCAGGACGCGGGCGCTCATGAAATAGCGGAAGTTCGGATAGCGGAACGCTTCGCGGGCGGAAGAGGCCAAATGTCAGGTTGGCATATTTCAGGTGTGTTTGTAGACGTACATTACTGCGCCTAGCGCATCGTTCATTTTCACGCGCGCACCGTAGGAGTTGTGACATTGAACGCAGGCTTCGTTGGTGGCGCGGAGGGGACGCAGCGCGATAGTCCAGTCGCCTTTTTGGATATCGTAACCTGGGCCGGTGGTGAATGCTGCCAGTGCCGCGCGGCTTTCTTCGAATAGGCTTTCGGGGCGAGGCAGCTCTTCGGGGTTTTTAAGATGCGTGATGTAGGCGGGGCCCTGGACGAAGTACCGGTATTGCGACAAGGCCGGGGCCGGCGATGGAACGTCGAGGACGTTGCGTCCTGCCAGATACAGCGCCACCTGGTAGCCTTTTTGATCGAGCTGATTCACGACGGTTTGCTCAGTGGCGTTCTCCGGCCGGAATTGGTGGACGCCGTGAAACTGATCGGGGAGGATACGGCCCATGCCGAACGTGGTCCTGGCCAGAAAGCGATGCTGGATACATTCGTCGAGCCGATTGAGCTCGCCGGGTTCCGGAACGGTCACGGGTAAAGTGAGGTGAGCTGCGAGAGAAACCAAGATGAGGTTACGCATACCGAGGTATGCCGCGTGGCCGGCGATCCTTTCACCAGCGGGAAGCTAGATTCTAAATGTCGTAGTACAGCGCGAACTCGTACGGGTGCGGGCGCAGACGGATGGCGTCTGCTTCGTTGCGGCGCTTGTAGTTGATGAACGTCTCGATCAGCTCCTCCGTGAATACATCGCCCTTCAGCAGGAACGCGTGATCGTCCTCCAAGCACCCCAGCGCCTCTTCGAGCGATGCGGGCATGGACGGAACTTTCTTCATCTCTTCCGGCGAAAGATCGTAAATATCTTTGTCGAGCGGCTCGCCCGGATCGGTTTTGTTCAGGATTCCATCAATGCCGGCCATCAGCATCGCGGCAAATGCCATGTATGGATTCGACGATGGATCCGGCGGCCGGAACTCGACGCGCTTCGCCTTCGGACTCGCCGAATACATTGGAATTCGCACGGCGGCTGATCGATTGCGGCGCGAGTAAGCCAGATTCACGGGAGCCTCATAGCCCGGCACCAGACGCTTGTAGCTATTGGTGGTGGGCGCGATGATGGCGGAGAGCGCGCGGGCGTGCTTCAGAAGCCCGCCAATGTACCACAGGGCAAGCTGGCTCAGACCAGCGTACATGTCGCCCGCGAACAGGGGCTTTGAATCCTTCCACAAACTCTGATGCGTATGCATGCCGCTGCCGTTATCGCCGTAAAGCGGCTTGGGCATGAACGTTACGGTCTTGTTGTATTGATAGGCGACGTTGCGGATGATGTATTTATACAGCATCATGTTGTCGGCCGATTTCACCAGCGTGTCGAAGCGCTGATCGATCTCGCACTGGCCGCCGGTGGCGACTTCATGATGATGGCACTCAATGTGGAGACCGCAGCGAATCATGGTTTCCACCATTTCGGCGCGCAGGTCCTGGTGATGATCGGTGGGCGGGACCGGAAAATAGCCTTCCTTGTAGCGCGGCCGGTAGCCCAGGTTGTTCTCCGCGCGGCCGGAATTCCAGCGGCCCTCTTCGGCATCGATGAAGTAGTAGCCGGAGTGCTGATTCTGATCGAAGCGCACGCTGTCGAAGATGAAGAACTCGGCTTCGGCGCCGAAATAAGCAGTGTCGGCTATGCCGCTGTTCTTCAAATACATTTCGGCTTTGCGGGCAATCCAGCGCGGATCGCGCTCGTAGTGTTGGCGCGTGATGGGATCGATCACATCGCTGGTCATCACCAGAGTTCGAATTTCGCCAAATGGATCCATGTGTGCGGTGGAGGGGTCCGGAATGAGAAGCATGTCGCTCTCATTGATGGCCGCCCAGCCGCGAATGCTGGAGCCGTCAATGCCGAAGCCGGCTTCGAAGGAATCCTCGTCGAGCTGGCTGATGGGATACGAAACGTGTTGTGACAAGCCGGGCAGATCCGTGAAGCGCAAATCGAATTGACGGACTTCTTTTTGCTTGGCGAAATCGAGAACCTCTTTGGGATTCATTCTGGGTCAGCATAACACGATGGGGACAGGCGGCAGGACGCAGGCGGCAGGCGGCAGGCGGCGACTATTGTAGGCTCGCGTATTCCGCTTTGGCTTGCTTGAGAATCGGGATGTCGGGGTCCGCATCTTTCCAGAGGGTGAGGAAATCCTGGTAGGATTTCTTCGCCTTCGTCTTGTCTCCGGACAGAGCGAGCGCTCGACCTAGTTGTAAGTGCGCCAGTGCACCTATGGGATCACTGACAACGATCCCGCGGTGATCAAGAATCTTCTGGAATTCCGCGGCGGCTTCGGAGCCCTGGTGTGAAGCCAAGTAGGCCTCGCCACGCACATAGACAGGATAGAGGGCCCCGAAATTACCGTGTATGGCGCTGCGCGGCTCGCCCAGCTCATAGGGAGCGGCTATTTGTAGCAGTTCGATAGCCTTTGAAGGTTCACCATGGTTCAACGCGAGACGGGCGCGAAGGGCCGGCAGGTAACTGAATCTTACGGACGTATCCTCTCCGAAGCGTCTCTCCAGATCAGTGGCGAGTGCTTGAGACCAGGAAGAATCCCCCGAAAGGGCCAGTGCAAAGGCCGCGCCGTACTCCACATACAGCTCCTTGGAAAGCTCAAGTGCCGCCATCGCGCTACGCCTTGCCGCGGGTGCATTCCCGAACAAGGCTTCCCGCAGTGCGGACCCGGTTTCAAACAGAGCGGCCTTCTCCCGCTGGGCCGAGTGTTCAGCCAGGTCCGCCGCACGCCGTGCCATTCTCCTGGCCTGTTGCAAGTGACCGGAATATGCCAGGGCTAAAGCCTCGTGGTTGGACATATCGTCTTCCGCTTCGGTATTTCTCTGACTCAGAGCCACTTCCCGTTCCATTCCCGCATGGTCACCTTTCAAAAAGGCGATGTCGTATCGATCGGTCAAGAAATAAGGAATTTCCAGTTTGCGCTCGGCGGCTTGCTGCAGGGTCTTCTCGGCTTCAGGGAGGCGGTCAAGGTATTCATAGCTGCAAGCAAGAACGTTATACCCGATGGCAAAGTCCGGATTGAGCTCGATGGCTTTCTTGGCTTCCTCCACCGCCTTGTCATACTTACCGAGGGGCTGGTAGACAATCCGCGCTAGGAAATTGTGGGGCTGGACATCGCGAGGATAAGTTTGGGCCCACTCCTCACAGGTCTGTTGCGCCTTTTCCAAATTGCCTGTCACCTGCAGATGGTAGTTAGCCGTGATAAAGAACTTCTCTGCGTCACTGACGCGATCGCGCAACTGATAGGCTTCGCTGGTGCTCTCCCTAGAGAGAGCAGGCTCTTCACTACCGCCGTACATTCGGCCCAGCGCCGCATGCGCCATCGCGAACTTGGGGTCGATCTCAATGGCGCGCTTGAAAAAGGGCACAGCGGCGGCATCGCCTTTTGTGGCGACTACCTTCCAGGCCGCGCTATAGGCTTTCAAGGCGTCCAGAGACGGCGTTGTGGCCTCGGGCAGCGGAGTGTCGTGCTTTTCGACTGCGGTGAGCGATTCGCCGACCCGCGTTCTGAATTTAGTCGCAATTTGGCTCAGAGCTTTCAGAACATCTTCTTTTTTGGCCGCTTGCACCTGCTCCTGATCGAGTACGTCTCCGGTGCGGCAGTTCTTAGCGGTTAATCCCAAAACGTACTCGGTTCCGAGGCGTGCGATGGATCCTTCCAGCGCTGCGGCACTGCTGGTTCGCTCGCAGACTTGCTGCGCGAGATCAGGAGTCAGCCTCGCATCCGCCGGCTGGACCATTAGGCGCAGCTCTTTCTGGATACGTTCGTCGGAGACCAAGCTGAGAAAAGGCGACTGCCCAAGCTGCACCGCCAACCCTTGACGAAGCGTGCCGTCAAACACGGGGTCGCCCGTGGTGTTTGTGAAATCGGCCAGGACAATGGTGTCCTTGTCAGTGAGTTTCGGCGTGTGATGGAAGTATAAGTAGGCTGCGATGCAGACGGCCAGCACAGCCACGGCGGCAGGAACAATAAACTTCCAGCGCTTTGCGATGGCGGTTGGGGCTAGGGCCTTCGCGCTGGTGTGCACCCGCCCCGAATCCGAGTCCCGCTTCAGACGCTTTAGGTCAGCGCGAATTTCCGAAGCGTGCTGGTAGCGGAGGTCGCGATCCTTTTCCAGGCACTTATCGATGATGCGCTCCAGCTCCGCCGGCAAGTCTGGATTCAGCCGCACCGCAGAAGTCGGAGCGCGGTTGAGGATGCAATCGAAAATGACCGTTGCGCTTTCTCCGCGAAAGGGCAGCTGGCCCGTGACCATTTCATACAGCACCACGCCGAACGAGAATAAATCCGTGCGCTGATCCAAGGGTTTCGCGCGAACTTGCTCCGGCGACATGTACGACACCGTCCCCAGAATGCCCCCTGGACTGGTCAGTTGGTTTTCGAGAGTGAGCGTCGGCCCCGCTGTTACGGGCTCGTCCGTGCGGCGTTCGAGAGAGGAGCTGACTTTCGCCAATCCAAAGTCGAGAACCTTGGCGTGACCGCGGCTGGTAACGAAGATGTTCGCGGGTTTGATATCGCGATGGATGATTCCGGCGGAATGAGCGGCCTCCAATGCGTCGGCAATTTCGATGGCTAACGAAACCAGAGTTTCGATCTCTAGCGAGCGGCCTCCGGTGACGGAAGCGATGCGATGCTTCAGCGTAGTTCCATCCAGGAATTCCATGACGATGAAGGACAATTCGCCGGCTCTCCCGATCTCGTGGATGGTACAGATGTTGGGGTGGTTGAGGGATGAGGCCGCCCGCGCCTCGCGGCGAAAGCGTTCCAGTGACTGCGGGTCTTGGGCCAATTCGTCGGGCAGGAATTTCAAGGCCACAAAGCGGCCCAGCTCGAGATCCTGGGCCTTGTACACCACGCCCATCCCGCCGCCACCCAGTTTTCCGGCCAGGCGGTAATGGGAGACAGTCTGTCCGATCTGAAGATCGCTTTCTTCGTGCGACTGCGGGTCGAACGCCAACGCGGCCACTTCCATCGCCGGACTCTCCAGGAAGCTTCCTGCCTGCTGTTGTGATGCCAGCAGAGAACGAACTTCGCGCTCCAGCGCTTGATCCCCCGCGGATGCGTGCCGCAGAAAGGCGTCGCGCTCCTCGGGCGGACGCTCCAGCACCGCCTGCAGCAGGCTATCGACTTGTTTCCATCGATCGGAATTCATGGGCTGTCCCACCGGTCAGTTCGCGCCCGTTAACTCGCGATAGAGCCAGGCCTTGGCGGTGCTCCAATCGCGCATCACCGTGACGGGCGAGACCTTGAGCACCTCGGCCGTTTCTTCTACGCTGAGCCCGCCAAAGAAGCGCATTTCCACCACCTGTACCTTGCGTGGATCCAAGCGCGCCAGCGCATTCATGGCGTCATCCAGGGCCACCAGGTCCGAGGCGCGGCCTCCGCCCACTTCGGCTGCTTCATCGAGTGAGACGTGCTGCACCGCGGCTCCGCGTTTCAGGTTATGGCGCCGGGCGTGCTCTACCAAAATGCGCCGCATCACCTGGGCCGAGACCGCGAAGAAATGCGCGCGATTCTGCCATTGCATGCGTTTATAATCCACCAACCGCAGGTAGGCTTCGTTGACTAGCGCAGTGGTTTGCAAGCTGTGCCCAGGGCGCTCGCCTTTCATGTAGCGGCGCGCCAGACGGCGTAGCTCGTGGTAAACGATGGGAGTCAGCTTGTCGAGCGCGCTCTGCTCTCCGCCGGTCCAGGCCATCAGCAGTTTGCTTACGTCGCCCAAAGCCGCATCGCTACGATGAGCCGCCTTCTCCATCGCCTATGGGCTGAATTATACCCCGCACCACTCATGATAGTTTCGCAAAGCATCCTGCGCCTACCTGAATGGAGGCACATATGAGATTGATTGCAACTTCGACTATCGCGAGCACCCTGCTTGCCGCGCTGGCAATAGCCCAGACACCACGCTATACGGTCACCGACCTCGGCGCCCTGGGTCCACTTGGCCAGCCGTACTTCATCACCAACAATGGCTTGATCAGTGGCACCGCGGCCGTTTCCGGTGGCGCGGAGCAGTCCGCCCTCTGGTACGCGGGACTTAAAGGAAACATCGGCACGCCCGGACTGGGAGGACAGAACAGCATCGCGTTTGGCGCCAACGAGAGAGGCCAGGCCGTGGGTCTAGCCCAAACTTCTACCTCAGATCCGAATGGGGAAGACTTTTGCGGCCTCAAGGCGCTTGGGCTACCGTCCACCGGCACGACCTGTCTACCTTCTCTCTGGCAATACGGCGTGATGATTCCGCTGCCGACACTAGGAGGCAACAACGGCACGGCCAACCAGGTCAACCGTCGAGGCGTTGTGGCCGGGTTCGCGGAGAACACCACGCTGGACCCGAACTGCCCAGCCCCTCAAAAGTTCCAGTTTGAGCCTGCCATCTGGCAACAGGGCGAGATCCAGCAACTCCCCACATTCACTGGGGACCCGGAGGGAGTTGCCGAAGCGATCAACGACAACGGCCAAGTTGCCGGCGCATCGGGTACATGCTCCACCTTCAACACGAATAACTTGATCAGTCTCCAGCCTCTGCACGCCTTGCTTTGGGAAACAGGCACGGTGACTGACCTGGGCAACCTGGGTGGAACGGCAAAGGGTTTCGGAAATCTCGCGTTTAACATCAATAACCAAGGTGAAGTGGTTGGCATTTCCGGCCTGCGCGGCGACATGAACTTTCATGGCTTTCTGTGGACCAAAGCAACCGGCATGCAGAACCTCGGAACGCTTCCGGGGGACGCAAACAGCACCGCTATCGGTATTAACGACAGCGGCGACGTAGTGGGCGTGTCGCTGGATGCAAACTTCAATCCACGCGCGTATCTCCGGCAGAACGGTGTGATGACTGACCTTAATACACTGATTCCCGCCAACTCACCTTTGTCTCTGTTGGTTGGATGTTCCATCAATTCCAGCGGCCAAATTGTGGGCGTCGCCGTGACTAGCGCCGGCGTCGCTCATGGCTATCTGGCGACGCCGATCAATGCTGGGTCGGCGGCGAACAATGGCACCAACGCCGTTGTAGCGCCGCTCAGTCTGACGACGAGCCAGTCCTCCGTGGTGCTGGATGCCAGCGGATCGACCAGTGCGTCGGGAAACCTGCGGTATCTGTTCGAAGTAGTGCCGGGCGGCAAACTGCCGGCGTTACTGCAGTCGCCGAGCGATCCCAAGGCGACCGTCGACTTTGTTAGCGGAGCGGGGCTGTATCTGGTCCAGCTCACTGTAACGGACGTGAGCGGCGCCACCGCAAAAAGTCCCGTGATTATGCTGAATTACCAGCCTTCGGGGACGACATCCGCAGCAAAGTAACCTTCGCTCATTCCGAGCCGCGACCGGCAGGGAGCGTGAATTCTGCACGCTTCCTGCCGGTCGCGGCTCGGTGTTACAACTATTGCAGCTTGGCGTACTCCGCCTTGGCTTGTTGGAGGATGGGAATATCGGGATCAGCGTCTTTCCAGAGCGTGAGGAAATCCTGGTAGGCAGCTTTTGCCTTGATGTTCTCTCCTGCCAAAACTAGCGCTCGGCCGAGTTGCAAATGCGCCAATGCGCCGATGGGATCGCTGGCGACGATCCCGCGATGATCGAGTATCTTCTGGAATTCCGCGGCGGCCTCAGCGCCTTGGTGCAAGGCAAGATAAGCCGCGCCACGCACGTAGATTGGATAGAGCGCCCCGAAGGTCCCGTTATACCAGCTGAGCGGCACGCCCAGCTCATAAGGAGCCGCTACCTGTAGCGCTTCGATCGCCTTGGAAGGTTCACCATGGTTCAGTGCGAGAAGTGCGCGAAGCTCCGGCAGGTAACTGCTTCTGACCGAAGTATCCTCGGGGAAGCGCTTTCCGAGATCATTTGCGAGTGCTTGAGCAGCTGAGGAATCTCCCGACAGTGCTAGGGCAAAGGCCGCGCCATACTCCACGTCCCGATCCTTTGAGCGCTTCAGAACTTCCATCGCCCGCCGCCTTGCCTCAGGCAGATTCCCGTAGAAGGCTTCCACCAGCGTTGCTCCAGTCTCGAACAGAGCTGCCGTTTGCGCATCGGACTGCACGGCCAGATTCACGGCGCGCCGTGACATGTTCCTTGCCTGCTTCCCGTGACCCGAATAGGCCAGGACAAAAGCTTGGTGGTTGGAAATCGAGTTTTCCGCTCCGGATTTTCCCCGACTCAGGGCCACCTGGCGGTCCATTTCCGCTTTGTCACCTCTCAAAAAGGCCAGGTCGTATCGCTGGATCAAAAGGTCAGGGAATTCCAGCTTACGCTGGGATGCCCGCTCATAGCTGGCCTCGGCTTCAGCGAAGCGGTTCAGGAATTGATAGCTGGTGGCAAGATTTACGTATGGGAAGACAAAGTCGGAATCCAGCCCGAGTGCCCTCCTGGCTTCTTCGATCGCTTTTTCATACTTGCCGAAGACAGGGTAAATGGCGCCCGATAGCAGGGCTGGCGGACGGATCTCGCGAGGATAAGTTTGCCCCCACAACTCGTAGATTTCCGCGGCCTTTTCCAGGTTCCCAGTCACCTGCTGCTCATAGGTAGCCGTGATGAAGAACTTTTCGGCATCGCTGGCGCGATCCCGCAATTGATAAGCTCGGCTGGTGTTCTCCGCAGAGAGCGCAGATTCTCCCATATCGCCGTACGCGCGTCCCAGGAACGCATATGCTGTCGCGAATTTAGGATCGATCTCAACGGCGCGCTTAAAAAAGGGCAGAGAAGCCGAAGCACCTGTTGAGGATTGAACTTTCCAGGCGCTGCTGTAGACTTTCAGGGCTTCAAGTGACGGTGTAGTTGCCTCGGCGAGCGGAGTGTTGTGCTTTTCGATCATGGCCAGCGACTCGCCTACCCGGGTCCGGAATCTACTGGCAATTTGGCTCAGGGCATTCAGGACGTCTTCCTTTTTTGCCGCTTGCCCCTGCTCCTGGTCCAGTACGTCTCCGGAGCGGCAGTTCTTGGCGGTCAACCCCAGTACGTATTGGCTTCCCATCGGTGCAATGGAGCCTTCCAGGACAGCGGCACTGTTGGTTCGCTCGCAGACTTGGCGTGCAACAGCGGGAGTAAGCGGCGTATCGGGCAGCTGCATCATCAGGCCCAGCTCTTTCTGGATACGCTGGTCGGAAACGAGGCTCAGAAACGGCGACTGTTGAAGCTGCACCGCCAAGCCTTGGCGCAGGGTCCCGTCAAACACCGGGTCGCCGGTGGTGTTCTTGAAATCCGCCAGGACAATGGTGTCCTTATCCGTCAGTTTTGGCGCGCGGTGAAGATATAAGTAGCCGGTCAATGCCAGCACAGACGCGATAGCGGGAACAAGCACCCTCCAGCGCCTTCTGACGCCGGTTGTGGTTCCGCGCGGGATACTGACTGCCACCCGGCCCGAATCCGTGTCCCGCTTCAGGCGCTGGAGATCGGTACGAATTTCCGAAGCATGCTGGTAGCGCAAGTTGCGATCCTTCTCCAGGCATTTGTCGATGATGCGCTCCAAGTCCGGCGGCAAATCCGGATTCAAGCGGACCGGAGGCACAGGAGCACTGTTGAGAATGGAATCGAAAATGGCGCCGGCGCTGTCCCCGCGGAAGGGCAGTTTGCCGGTAGCCATTTCATAGAGCACCACCCCGAACGAGAATAAATCCGTGCGTGGGTCCAAAGGTTTGGCACGGACCTGCTCGGGCGACATGTATGAGACCGTCCCCGGTGCGCTGCCCTCGCCGGTTAGTTCGACTTCGATGGTAAGCGTCGGTCCCGCGGCTGCGACTGCGCCACCACCAGGCGCGGCGCTGGTCTTCGCCAGTCCAAAGTCGAGAATTTTCGCGTGATCCCGGCTGGTAACGAAAATGTTCGCAGGCTTGATGTCGCGATGGATGATCCCCGCGGTGTGCGCCGCATCCAAACCGTCGGCGATTTCGATGGCGATCGGAAGGAGGGTTTCGATTTCGAGGAGCCGTCCCCCGGCCCGTGGAACGATACGATGCTTCAGGGTAGTTCCATCCAGGAACTCCATGACGATGTACGAGCGGCCGTCCTGTTCGCCGATATCATAAATCGTACAGATGTTCGAGTGATTCAAGGCGGAAGCAGCTCTAGCCTCGCGCCGGAAACGGTTCAGAGCGTCGGGGTCGCGGGCTAGTTCGTCCGACAAAAATTTGAGAGCGACGAAACGGTGCAGGCGGGGGTCTTCCGCCTTGTAGACCACTCCCATTCCTCCGCCGCCCAACCTTCCGACAATGCGGTAATGGGAGACCGTAGCGCCGATCTCGAAATTGCTGCCTTCTTCGCCACGCTGGCGAGCGATGGCACGCGCGGCGATATCTATGGCGGGGCGCTCCAGGAAGCGTCCTGCGGGTTGATCCAACGTCAGTAGGGACCGGACTTCGCGCTCCAGCGCTTGATCTCCCGCGCACGCCTGCCGCAGAAACGCGTCGCGCTCTTCGGGCGCACGGTCCAGTGCCGACTGCAGGATGCCGTCAACTTGTTTCCATCGTTCGGGGAGCATCACGCCGGAGGAGCTTCGGTAGTCCCGCCAGTCAGTTCCCGGTAGAGCCAGGTTCTGGCCGCTCTCCAGTCGCGCTTGACGGTGACCGTGGATACTTTGAGCACCTCGGCGGTCTCTTCGACGCTGAGTCCGCCAAAGAAGCGCATTTCGACAACCTGCACTTTGCGTGGATCGATCCGCGCCAAGGCGTTCATCGCGTCATCGAGCGCTACCAGGTCCACGTCCTCATCACCCCCGACGACGGCTGCCTCATCCAGCGAAACGTGCTGCACGCCACCTCCGCGTTTCAGGTTGTGGCGCCGCGCATGCTCCACCAGGATTCGCCTCATCAATTGGGCAGAAACGGCGAAGAAATGGGCGCGATTCTGCCACTGCATCCGCCTATAATCCACCAGGCGCGTGTAGGCTTCATTTACCAGGGCAGTTGTTTGGAGGCTGTGTCCAGGCCGCTCGCCTTTCATATAGCGGCGCGCCAGCCGGTGCAGCTCTTCGTAAACGATGGGTGTCAGCCGTTCCAGTGCCTTCTGGTCTCCGCCGCTCCAGGCGCGGAGGAGCGTGCTTACGTCTTCCGCAGCCGATTCACCGGGTTGAGCCGCCCTTTGCATCGCTATGGGCTGTTATTATACCGCCGCCTGGGCGCTCAAAATTACAGCTGCTTTGCGTGGCGTGCGCGGGCACATTCCGAGCCGCGACTGGCAGGAAGCGCCACCAATACGGTCTGGCTTTGCGATCTCGTAACGCTCCCTTCCGGTCGCGGCTCGCTTCTTCGTGCTCTGCTACATGCTTTCCATATTTGTCGTGATCCGCTGGTGGCGCACTCTGCGCCTATTCAGAGTGGAGGAGCAAAACATATGAAATCGATCGTGACTTTAATTGCCGCGGGCAGCTTGCTCGCCGCGCTTGCAGCAGCACAGTCGCCACACTATACCGTCACCGACATCGGCACGTTGCCGGGCGGGACGTTTAGCCAGGCGGCCTACGTGAACAACAACGGCTTCGTAGCCGGCGTGTCGACCGTCAAGGACGGCACACAACACGCCGCTCTCTGGTACGAGGGATTGCAGGGGGACATCGGCATACCAGGCCTCGGAGGGCCGAATAGTGGAATGTTCGGCGTGAACAAAATAGGTCAGGCTGTAGGTCAAGCTGAATCCTCCGAAAAAGATCCAAATAATGAGAACTTTTGCGGCTACGGGACAGGCCTCAAATGTCTGCCTTTCCTGTGGCAAAATGGCGTGGTCACCCCGCTTCCCACGCTGGGAGGCAACAACGGCACGATCGGGCAGATCAACAATCGAGGCGAAGTGGCCGGGGTCGCCGAGAACAGCACTCGGGACCCGCAGTGCCCGTCCGGAGTGGGAGTCAACGGCCTTGGACCTCAAGTTCTGGATTATGAAGCCGTGATATGGGGACCGGGGCCGGGCGAGATCCGCGAACTGAGTCCGCTTCCTGGCGACACCGTCGGATACGCCTTCTGGATCAACGACAACGGCCAGGCCGTCGGGATGTCGGGTAGCTGTGTGAACACCCAACTTCCACCGCTCGCGGCGGGGGCTCACGCCGTGCTCTGGGAAAATGGCTCAGTCACGGATCTTGGCAACCTGGGCGGGACGGCAAATCCTGCAATATCGGGGGTCGGAAATGTTGCCTTCTCAATCAATAATCGTAGCCAGGTGGTGGGTACCTCGGCGCTCGCCGGCAACAAAACACATCACGCCTTCCTATGGACCTGGGAAACAGGTATGCGGGATCTTGGAACACTTCCCGGGGACTCTGTGAGCGCCGGTCTGGCGATTAACAACAGAGGCGAGGTGGTTGGTGCGTCGGTAGACTCAAACGGGAACCCACGTCCGTGGCTTTGGAAGAACGGGGTGATGACCGACGTCAACACCCTGATCCCAGCCAATTCGCCGTTGCAGTTGCTGATCGCCTTCGGGATCAATGATGGCGGCGAGATCGCGGGCTTTGGTGTAACCGGCAGCGGCGACATCCACGGTTATCTGGCGACGCCGAGCGACGAGTCATCCACGAGTGTGACAACCACGAATGCTACTAATGCCGTTGTGACACCACTGACGCTGACAACGGGTCAATCCGCGGTGGTACTGGACGGCAGCGGCTCGACCAGCGCGTCGGGGAGCTTGCAGTATCTGTACGTGGTGGTATCGGGCGGCCTCAAACCGGCGTTACTGCAGACGCCGAACGATCCCAAAGCAACCGTCGATTTTGTGAATGGCCCGGGACTGTACATGGTTCAGCTTATGGTGACGGATGCAATCGGTGACACCGCGAAGAGTCCCGTGATTATGCTGAATTACCAACCCTCGGGGGCAACGTCCGCGGCAAAGTAACTGAGCATGGCTGCCGGGGGGCTGATCGCTAGAGACAGCCCTCTCTTTTTTATTGACCTAGAATATCGTACGTTGTGGTCCCGTCGACGTGAACCTTGGCGTACGCGTCGGTCCAGGTTTTGTGGAATGGATCGTCGCCGTAGGCCTTACGAGCGGCCGCGTTGTCCATTTCCATACAGACACCAAATGTGCGCTTGCCGTTGGCCTGGTTCAGCGGACTGGCCAGCTTGCCGTACCAAACGTGGCTCACTCCCTTGATCTTCTTGGGGATCTCGTCGGTGGCCTTGTAGAAAGCGTCCCAATCGGCGGGAGTGGCTGTATCGATCACGGTGAAAGCGAAACAATGCATCAGTTTCTTTTCACCGGCCATCGCGGTACTCGCCATCAAGAAGCCCGCAGCCAGGCACAACATGGTGATTTTTGTCATGAGTTCGATTGTATCAACACGCGTCACGTCAATTCCATGTTTCTGGTCTCCGGCAGCGTGAAAATGAGTACGGACCCCAGCAGAAAGAACGCCGAATTGAGTGCCAATGCCGCGCCAATACCGTGCCGATCGGCGATGGCTCCTACAGCGAAAGGCGCGAGTGCACTGATGGCGCGTCCCACGTTGTAAACGAAACCCTGGCCTGTGCCCCGGATCGAGGTGGGGTAGAGTTCGGCCAGCATGGCTCCGAAGAGCGCGAAGAATCCAGTGCCGCAGAAACCGATGAACGGCCCGAGCACCAGCAGCCATGTCTCGGAGTGGTCGCCCGCCCAACGCGGTGTGAGTCCATAGATGGGTGTGAGTATCGCAGCCGTCACGACATATGCGAAGAAGGCGGGGCGGCGGCCGAAACGGTCGGCCATCCAGCCAAAGCTGATGTATCCGAGGAACGCGCCAAACTGCATGGTGAAAATCCAGGCACTGGTGCGGAGGATGTTCAGGCCGGCGCCGCCTTGGGATTTCGGAGCGGACAGAAACCCGGGGAGCCACGTGGCGAGTCCCCAATACGCAAACAGAACGGACGTTGCCAAGGCGGTGGCGAAAAATGTGCGGCGCGCAAGGGGCGCACGGAAGAGCGCCGTGATTGGACTCAGTTTGGTCCGGTTCATCCAGATTTCGGGCTCCTTCACCTTGCGCTGAATCCAAATGGTGAGGAAAGCCGGCAGAATTCCAACCAGGAAGAGCACTCGCCAACCGAAGCGTGGCAGAATGAGCGCGGTGGTCGCGGCGGCCAGCATGTAACCGATGGCCCAACCGGATTGCATCAGTCCAATGGCCTTGGCGCGATGTTGCGGCGGCCAGCTTTCGGACACCAGCACGGCGCCGGCGGACCACGCGCCGCCGAGTCCCAATCCCACCACGGCTCGCCATGCGATCAGCGAAAAAAGACCCACGGAGGTTGCGGAACCCGCCGAACCAATCGAGTACAGCAGAATGGTGTAGACCAGCGTTCGAGTTCGACCGATGCGGTCAGCGACGATGCCGGCCACGATTCCTCCCGCGGCTGACGTGATCAGCGTCGCGGAGCTGACCAGGCCCGCTGTACTGGCCGACCAGTGGAACTGATCGCGCAAGGTCTGCACGGCGAAGACGTACAGCAGCACGTCCAGCGCATCCAGCATGTAGCCGAGCATGGCCGCCCAGAGAGCAAGCCAGCGCTGGCTGGCGAAGCGGCGCATGGATCAAATAATAATACGTTTCTGGTTTCTTGTTTCTGGTTGGGGGCGATCGAGCGTTTACGGGGCGCTCGATATCGCTACTACGTGTTGGCCTCGGGGGAGAAGGATTACGTAGTTGGGGCCGGATTCCAGAATCACTTGATCTACTGGTAAACCGTCCACTTCTAACTTGCGAGGGCGCGCGTTCAGCACTGCTGCGGCGCGGGCGTTGCTTTGGTAGGAGAATTCGAGACCTGCCCCGGAAACATTCGCCGAGCGCAAATTGCCGTTGAAGTCTAGCATCCGGATGGCCGAATCTTTCGGCGCTGGCTCGATCACATTCGGGCCCGCTGGGAGCCAAAGTGTTGTCTGGTCATGAACCGGCCACAGGCGCCCGTTCACAATGGCAGGCCCTTGCCAGGAAACACCCACGCCATAGCGGGAGTCGACGATCAACCTGCGACCATCCTGCTGGACCTTATCCACGCTGGCGGCGGCGGATGCGAGCAACGGCAGATCGGGCGCGAGGATGGAGTTCTCGAAATACAGCGCTACTTGGGGAAACGCTTTCGCCGCCAGATGCACCAGCTCGAATAGCTCCGTGCCCGTTTGCTGCTTGGTGGGGTAGACATCCTGGTAGCGTTCCACAATGTTGATGTCGATGGCCAGCTTATCGGTCTGCTTGGTGAGCGGCTGGTACTTCTCGGCGATTTTCGGATAACGCTCGGGGCCGAGATTCCAGATGGTGGCAGGATCTTCAATCAGGAACGTAAAGTCGTGCTGATCCAGCAGTGGCAGGACACGCGCGGCATCGGCGCCAATCAAGTCGCGCATGCGGGTGTCGAAGCGATCGTCCACGTGCGTGAGGACGAAATCCAGGTTCGGTTTGGATTCGCGAATCGCTTCGATCTTTCCGATCCATTCTTCCTGCTGGCGGCGGGCCAACTCGGCGCGATAGTCAAGGAAGGTACGGAGCCGCCCGGCGTCGGATTTGCCGCCCTGAAACAGCTCTAGTGGATCGAAGCCGTGCAAGCGGTGGAACTCATCGCGAACATCGCTGTTCATGGGAGTGAAGCGCGCGGGGTTGTCGGCGCCTTCCAGCGATTCGAAATACAGCTCGGCCAGGTTGACCCCGTCCCAGTCGAAACGGGTGATCAACTTTTCTATACCCGTGGAAACGGCGGCGAAGGACTGGCGATTTGTAAGGTTCATCAACTTGCGCCAGTCGAGTTGGGCATCCTGCAGGATCGCGGTTTTTTCGCGCCACTCCGCATGATCGGCCCAGAATTTCTCGCTGACGTGCGGCAGCTCCAGCCACACGTACACTAAGATCGCCTTTCTGTGACAGGCTGCGATCAAACGGCGTACATATTCGTCGTTGGCGGCGTCGGATTCGTAATAGTGCCAGCCGGCCACGTGAATCGCGCCGATACCGGCCTTACGCCAGCGATCCGCGAAATAGTCCAGGTCCACGCGCGAGCGATAGGAGCCGTCGAAAAAAGCCCACAGGCGCTCGCTGCGGAATGGCGGACTCATGCCAAGATCGTGGAGCGCCTGCAACAGGTAAGGAAAACGTTCGTAGCCTTGTTGGCCGGGCGCCACGGCGATCCAGAGCGCCACTCCGGAGCCTCGCCGCACGGCGACTTCGAGCGGCGCGCCTTCCCAACGCTCCGCGGCGAATACTCGTGCATCTTTCGGTACGGCAAATACAGGAATGTCGGCGCCGGTCTGCCACACGATGGGAAGCTTCGGCGCGTGATCATCCACCATGCTTCTAACCACGATGTGTTTTTTGCCCGCCTCGATGCCGAGCGCTTGGGCCAGTTCGCTTTCGCCCTCCAGCACCACCATCTCGCCTTGCTCGATGCGCTGCATCCACTGGGGAACGGAGCCGGGAGCGACGTTGCGGACCACCACCAGGTTCGCTGGGCCTCCGGCGGCTGCGGCGAGTCCAATCGACCCGAGAATCTGAGGCCAGGAACCGGAATCGTCACCGGCGATGTGATAGGTAAACGTCGCGGCCGGTGCCGATGCAATCATCCAGAACCAAACCCAGATGAACCGTGGCGCACGGTGGGGCGGACCCCCTGGTCCGCGCGGGTCCCCCTGGACCTGCACGTCGGGTTTGGATGAAGGTTCCAGCAGGCCGACGTGGGCGTCGGCCGCGGACCAGGGGGTCCGCCCCACAAAAGGCCTAGCGTGTGAACGCATACCAGAATCCAGCTCGTAGATCGAAGAAGTTGGGACGCCGCGGATTGTATTCGTTCACCGTATACGCACCGCGCATGAAATTCACGGAGAACAACATGCCTTTCGGCAAGCTGCGAACCTTGAATCGCACCCCCGGTCCGGTTTCCACGTAGTTGGCCCAGTATTGGCGCAAGCGGTCCGCCGTGCCGTTGAAGTTGAAATAGACTTGGGCTTGCAGTAACTGGGAGGTTTCCGTTTGGGCAAACGTGTAGCCGCTACGGTTCTGCGAGTACGCCAACATGTCGTTTTGGAAGCGGCTGACGAACACGCCATCCTCATTGCTTTCGAAAAAGAAGCCATTGGACCCGCCCATCAGATGACCGAAACCTTTGGCGTAGGCGATGCCGCCGCGATAGTCGGGGATCATGGCGCCGACATCCGTCCGGTTTGGCAAGTACTTCACCGCTTCACCAGCCTCAAACCACCCCACCACGCCGTGGATGGGCAGAGTAGTGACTCCCACCCCGAAAATGAAGGAGGTCTCGGAAAGATATTGTGGCACGGGATTGCTGAGCGTGGAGCCGATAGTCTCGCGCACGTCGCCCACGAATCGCACCGAGACATACGGACGAATCGGAAGCTTGCCCAGCTTCATTTCCGTTTTTACCTGCGCATAGCCGAAAGCGTCGTGCCAGCGGCTGGAATAAAAGGGAAATGCCCAGAAGGTGGTGCGGAACAAGGCGAACGCGGGCGCCAGGTTGTGATACGACTGATCGGCTTCCTTCGAAACGGATAGATCCGGACTCTTGCTTGCAAGCTTGAACCACTTGATGGCCTCTCGGTCCTGGTGCATGATGTTGTACAACCGGCCCAGCTTCAGCATCACGTTGAAATCCACAGGATCGTTTTCTTGCGCGATGGTCAGGTATTTCAGAGCGTCCTTAAGATAGCCGGCTTTCAGGCTCTTGTCGGCCATGCTCTTGGCCTCTTCCGAGGTCTGTTGGGCGCTGGTGCCGCGATGGCGCATGGTCTGCGGAAGCTTCAGCGCCACACGCACGCGATCGGCCAGATTCTCGTCGCCCCCTTTAAGCACCTGCTCGAGCAACGGCTGCGCGGCCGCGTAGTCGCCGCGATTCAGCCGCAGGAAACCAAGCTGCGCCGCCGATAGTAGATCGTCCGGCGACATCTGATTCAATTTCTGGAACTGCTGCTCAGCCTCTTCCTTCTTTCCCATCTCGAGCAGCAGATACGCGAACTCGCGGCGCAGCTCGAAGTTGTTCGGATCCAGTTCCAGCGCCTTTTCGAATTCATAAACGTAGGGATAACGAAGGGGCAGAAGTTCGCGGGCTTTTTCCGCGACGCGTGCCGGTTCACCTCGCGACGCGGCCAGCAGTACATAATTGGCCTCTTCGTTGCGGCCTTCCAGCTTCCAAACGCGGCCGAGATCCAGCAAAAGCTCTCGTTCGCCGGGCTTCAGGCGCCAGGCTTTCTCATAATGTTCGGCCGCCAGCGGCAGCTCGTCGCGCTGCTCGGCGAGGCCCGCCAATTCCTGATGTGCGCTGAAATTGTCCGGCGAGATCTCCAGCGCCTTTTTCCAACGGGCGATTCCCTCGGCCAGTGGCCGGTCAATATTTTGGAAGGCTTGTTCGGCGGTGGCGTTGCCGGTCTTGCGAATCCGGTCGAATATGCGCCGGGCCATGGGTTGCTGCTTGGTCTCGTAGCAAAGGAACGCATATTCCATGGCCACATGCTGGTCGGAAGGATCCAGACGCATGGCTTCCGCGAATTGATCACGCGCGCCTTCGTTGTCGCCGATTTTGAGCAGCACGTACGCCAGATCCTTGTGGATGGCCGCGCGATTTGGCGCAAGCGCAATGGCCTGCCGGAATCCGGCGATGGCCTGATCGTAGCTTTTCGCGCGAAGCGCAGCGTAGGCCTGTTCCAGAGGCCCGTAGGCGGGATCGGGATTCTGGCCGTTCACGGAGGCAAATGCCAGAGTCAGGATAAGGATGATTCGTATCACCGGTTTACCTACACGGAATACAGGTGTAGTGGAGTAGGGGGCGAAGTTATCTCAACAATTCAGGACACACGAGCGAAAACGAGCAAGCGTTAATCGGTGGTGAGGTAGATGTTGGTTGAGCCGCTTTTTCTTGACCGCGTCGCTAAAGGTGCATTTGTGCAGGCCGTGTGCCTTGGGTTCCTAATTGGCCTCGTTGTGCCGGATTGTGTCTTGGCTCATCCAACCACCGCCGCCAACAAAATAGTGAGTGAATCCGAATCTGACAAATCTCTCGATGTCGAAGGCATCTTGATAAGTGATCATTCCCCAGGACACAATTCGTTGCCTTGCCCCCAGCTTTATCTGTTCTTCCTCGGTTTCAGAGTAAACGGTGGAAACAACTCCAGCAATAATCTTGTGCAATCCAGGACCGATATCGCTGCAATGGCCGCTTACCTCAGCGGGCAACGGAAACGAAAAGTTGTCGGACAGCGGAAAAGACTGAACGTCAGCAAACATGCTGTATCGAATGTTGTGGGCTGGCGTATGTCCTTGGTTGATTATTTTGTGTCTTACCTCGAACTTGAATCCAGTGGCTATGTTCTGAGAAAGCACCACTTCGAAAACCGTGGCCAAGTAGGCCCGGCTCTGGAGTTCGGAGATAAGCTTTTGCCGGTCGGCAATTTCTCTGGTGATGCCGACGCTCTCTCGAACCGACTCAACATTGCTGGCCATCGAGACAGAAATTCCTTCCATGGCGCTGGCCGCTCGCGTCGCCTCCGCTATGGAAGCTTGGACGTCCTTCGCTTGCCCTCCGGCAATTTCGTCCATTTTCGAGATCGTGCTTCTCAGCATGTAGGCTTGGATGCCGAACACTATAGTTTGAATCAGGCCGATTACGGCAATAGCCGCCGTAACACGAACCATCCACCAATCGGCAGACGACTTATCGAGTTCGGGTGTCTTGACGTTGCTGGCTTCGTCTTGAGCCTTTTCGGCTGGCAGAATCTTGATGAAAATAGGCGATTGTTCAGTGCCGCGTTTATCGCCACTGGGCTGATCTTTTGCGCCAGTGGCTGGCTGCTGTGGTGGATTACGTTTTATTCCTGGAGTTGGGGCTGGCGTTTGTGATTGCAGAGCTTGACAGAGTAGAGCGATTAACAGCGTTCGAACGAGGCGCATTAGCTTGCCATTCTACACCCCAGCCGTGTGGCCGGGGGCGAGTGGTGGCGGCCTCTGCCAGAGCGGAAAGCAGCCGAGTAAGATCACGCGGCCTCCAGGAGTTCACGCACACTCCAGGCGTGGTCTGTGATTCCAGCTTCCATAGCCGGGGTCACGCGAAGTGTCATGTGGATGCGTCCGAAGTTATACCAGCAGTACCAAAGCATCACGGCGGCGCAATGATTGCGGAAGCTCTTAGAAAATCCAAGAGTCAACCTCGCGAAGCGCTTCACTCCGAGTCGAAGCGACAAGTTAGACCGCTCAACATGAGAGGTGCAAATACGTTCTGGATTAGGCATCCCGCAGACTGGGACTACCTCCGTGCTCACCACTTCCGCCGGAGAGTACCGGCGTTCACCCTCCGGCGTAGCGCGATAAACTTTCACCAATTGCGCAAAGTCAACGCGATGTCCGAGCGTGGTGAGAATAGCCGAGCGGTACGGCGCGAAGCCATCCGTAGTGATTTGGAAATTGCCTGTAGCGGCTTCCGCCAGACCTTCGATAAAGACATCGGTGGTTCGTTGATTGCGGTCACCAATTGTGACGTTAACGACCAACTTGGAGACGGGATCAAGAGCGACGTAGGTCCAAGTGTCGCCCCAACCCGGATCGTGCTCAGGTCGCTTGCGTCGGTTTTTGCAACCCACAAATTGCCACACTTCGTCGGCCTGAATTTCGGATACCCGAATATTTCTTATTTTGGTGGCCATGATCCGCTCGGCCTTTTCACCGGCAAGCACGAGAAGCTTGAGAATTGTTTTTTGGTGAATGTCAGTCAAGCGGACTACGCTAGAAACGGAGTTGCCTTCGAGCAAGAGTTTGAGTACTTGCTCCGCTTTCTCGACAGGCAGGTACATACCGTCCAGTGTGTTGTCGCGGACATCCGTGAAAACCTTCCGGCATTGGTTACACTGGTAGCGCTGGCGGGTTCCGCGTTTACCGAACTTCCGGCATTCTGTACGGCAGTTGTGGCAAGTCATTTCGGCCTTGAACTTTCTTCAGGCCGGAGCGACAATGGAAGGGGCCTTAGAAACCCTGCCTTGGACTTCGGTCTGAGGTGGAACCCCGTAGGTAGCTTCAACTACTTGCGGGGTTTAGTTTTTGTTACGCAGCCCGAACAAGGCCGCAAAAGCTCATTTCTTATCCGTCTTGTTAATCCCGCGAAGTCTGCTAATCGGGCTGGTTCCGGTCAAGGATTGCAAAGTGCCACTACCAAATTTTCCTGCGGAGATACGCTCCGCCGCATCCTTCAAGTTCCACTGGTAGGCCTTTTCGCCGCTGCTCAGGTCCATCGGGGTAAGCTCCCCCGATTCCACGAGCCTGCTAATGACCTGATGGATAACAGACATCTGGTTCTTATATTTTGCGAGGTTAAATCCGCTCGCTTTTATGATTTCAGCGATGTCCCCCGCTCCGAGAGTCCTGTCTGCATTGTGTCGGTAGGCACCACGAACCGCATCAGTTATTCCCACGTCTGTAGCATCAATGAATTGCTCGACGGAAGGAACGGTCCCAAGCGGCTCGTAGACGGCAGAAAGCACTTTCCTGGCCTCCTCAAGCACGCGCAGTTTCAGGTCGATCCGCGTTCGCTCAGTAGTGAGGTCCATGATCGCGTCTTCAATGGCGTCCATGGGGTTCTGTGACATGACTAAACAATATCACAAACGTGACAATAGGTCAATTGAAAAGATCACAAACGTGATTAGTGGCTGGCCAAAGGTTTTGGCTGATGCCGAGAAAGGCCTAGCGGATGCTCAGCGACGTGTACGGCAATTAAAGCGTGCTATTCGAACATTGAAAGCTAAGGTCGCTGCTGACGAAGATTGGCCCTTGGGGAATGTGTCGTGACTGGATCAACCAACAAGTATGTCACCACCCGTTAATCGGCCCGATTGCGGTAGAATAAATGGCACTAATCTCCGCGTCCAGGCTCGACTTATGGATCGCCACCTTCACGTTTGGTCCTTCGCGTTTATTGCAACAATAATGACGGCCAATGCGCAGTTTAAGGTGGTGGGACCTCCTCCGTATACACCAACTGTGGCGCGCCAGAAGATCAGGACGTTGCTCGAAGCAGTTGATCCGGCGAATCGCGCGGAAACCGTCAAAACGCTGAGCGGGCTGCTCTCCTGGTACAGAGATCTTATCGATGACGAACTGATCGCGGCCTGGCAGAAGGACGGCAGAGCGAATCTGACTGAGCTGATGGAACCGCTGGCCGATTCGCGCGTGGCCTCAGCGGTGGTGGAATTTTCGTGGCGCCAACAACGTCAAGCGGCCTTCCGTCCCGAATACGCGCCGATGTTCGTGAACCTTATGACGCGCTTTCCGGAAAGCGCGCAGCCCTTTCTGGGTGATCTGCTGGGGGGTACGCCCAACCTGTCACAGCCGGAGGCGGAGACGGTGTGCAGAATTCTGCTGGACATGCCGGATGTAGGAACGTGGAAGAAGAATGCTCTCCAGATCCTGCCTCATTACCGCCGCGTAGCCGAGAGTCTTCTGGCTCAGGATCTGCATGGGAGCGACCAGGAGAAGATTTATGCGGCCCAGCGCTGGCTGGCCGATCTCAGATCGGACGTCCCCGGTATAGCGAACGAGCAGCAAAGCCCCCGCAGAAGTTCGCCGCGCTCCCGGCCTGCGGTAAACGAAAGCACTCCCACCGGCGATCAGACAGCGTCCATCGCTCGATCGCGCGCCAGTGACGTCCCTGTGACTTCGCCCGCGGCGGTCAATTCCACGCCCGTCCGCCCATCACTGCAAGCCGCTCCTCGACCTCCGTCGCCGGCGCCGTCCTCTCCGCCACCTTACAGCGGACCGAAGTCCGGAACTCTGGAATGCGGGGGTGGCGTGATTCCGCAGAACGCCGAATACGTGTTCCGCAATGTGCCGCTGGTAAAAATGCACCTCGACTACGACACAAAAACCTGGGACGCGCGCCTGGCGCCTGGCGACGGACAGACACAAAAGTTGATCGTGAGAAACAAAAGCTCCGGCCCGCAGAAGCACTGCGTGGTGCACTGGACTGCAACCCCGTAATCTAGGAGGACCCTGATGACAAGAACTTCGCCGCTCATCTTCGGCCAGATCTGCCTGCTGGTTGGCGCCAACTGTGCGCTACTAGCCCAGGCACCTTCGCCCGCGCCAGCGGAACCGCAAAGTATCACACTCCCGATTGGTACCGAGATCGCCATTAGCACCGTCGACCGCATCGATTCGAAGACCGCCAGCTTGAATAGAGAGTATGCCGCGAATCTGGACGATCCCATTATCGTAGACGGAGTTACGGTTGTGCCGGCGAACGCGAGCGCCTTCTTGCGAGTAACCGATGTAAAGAATCCGAAGTTCAAACGTGCCTCTCTTGCCATCACCCTAGTTGCGGTGACGGTCAACGGACAGAAGGTGGAAGTAAACACGGACAAGGTCGACTCCCAAAGTGGATCACGGGCCAAGAGGACCGCGATTGGGACTGCGGCCGGCGCGGGCGCAGGAGCGGCGATTGGAGCGGCGGTTGGCGGCGGCGCGGGTGCCGGCATAGGCGCTGCCATCGGTGGTCTCACTGGCGCGACCGCAGGAATCATGACAAGAAAAGGCGTCGAGGTTGCGCCCGAGACGCGGTTCACGTACAAGCTGACGCAGCCAGTGGTAATCGACAATCAGCAGACAGGCGCTTCACAAGCCGGACCTCAGACTGCACGTGCTTCCTTGCGGGAGACGGCCACCGACGCGCCTCCTGTACCGGTCGCCCCTCCTCCTCCTCCTCCGCCGGCAGCCGAGCAGCAAGCTCCTTCGAAAATCCCGATCTACAGTGGTGCTCAACCTGAGTTGATCGGAGTGGTTTACTTTCAGAACGAGTCTGGAGCGCTTATACCGCTAGAACGAAACTGGGGAACGGCGCGAACAGGCGACCGCGGCGAATACTGGGAGATGGATGGCTCCACGTCTCCGGTTCGGTTACAGAGCGGGCAGAAAATGCTGTTTGTCGTGCAACTCGCGAACGGAATCGACCCAGGCATTTACACCCTGTTGCCTTTGGAAACGAGGAGCAACATCCGACGGAGCAAATCCGACTCCGGAAATTCGACCGCTCCGCCGACGATGTTCTTAAACGTCACCAAGGTCGGCGACTCCACGTATGGCCTGACGCCTATCCTGGATCTGGCCGCCGGTGAATACGCCTTCAGTCCCAACAACTCGCACAATGTCTATTGTTTCGGCGTCGATCCGGTGGGGGGCGGGCGCGGAGCCACGCTAGCTAGGCGAAGGTGTTGGTGATCTGGTCCAGGAGTCGGCAGTCGTCGCCCCGTTCGGCCATCAGCAGAAATAGTTCGGCCCAGCCTTGCCGGATCTTCTTGACCGGCTGCCTGGCGAGCCGCCTTTTCTTCGCGCGGGTCTGCGCGGTATCGCGGCGCATGACTCTACATTGTAAGCCGGAGTGAACCTACAACGGCTCCCCACCAAACGATGCGAAAATAGCCGTCATGGCTCGTGAGTTCCCTTTAACGCCCCAAGCAGTCCCCTCCGTGGATACGAAACTGCGGCGCATTGCAACCAAGCTGCCCGTCCCTGAATCGCTCGCGATCCTCGAAAAGTTGCACCGCTATGAACCGCTGGCGATGCGTGGCCAGCCGCCCGTGGTGTGGGATCACGCCGAAGGATTCCAGGTGCACGACGCTTACGGCAATTGTTGGATTGACTGGTCGTCCGGAGTGCTCATCACGAATGCCGGGCACGGGCGCCGCGAGATCATCGACGCCATCGCGGCGCAGGCGAAATCCGGGCTGCTCACTAATTACGGATTTCCGAGCGAGATTCGTTCGCGTCTGGTGGAGCGGATCGCGGAAATGCTTCCGCATCCACTCAAGAAAGTGTTCCTGCTCACCACGGGTTCTGAAACCGTGGAATGCGCCATCAAGCTCAGCCGCGTGCACGGTTTTCGGACCGGCGGGCGCGCGAAGAATATCATCGTGTCCTATTCAGATGCCTTTCACGGACGAACCCTAGGCGCGCAGCAGGCCGGCGGGATTCCTTATCTGAAGGAATGGATCGGCAATCTTGATCCAGGCTTCGTGCAGGTGCCCTTTCCGGATGGCTTCCGCACTTCGGATACGTCGTTCGATTATTTTGAGCGCTGCCTCCGCGAACGGGACGTAGATCCACAAAACGTTGCAGCAGTGCTGATGGAAACTTATCAGGGCGCGAGCGCCGCCTTCGCGCCGAACGAATATATGCGGGCGCTCCGTCAGTGGTGCCATCAGCACAAAGCGCTCTTGGTCCTTGACGAAGTGCAGGCGGGTTTTGGCCGAACCGGTACCATGTGGGGCTTTGAGCACTATGGCATTGTGCCGGACTTGGCTCTTTTCGGAAAGGGCATTTCGAGCTCGCTGCCGTTGGCCGCCGTCGCGGGTAGCGCGGAGATTATGGATTCGCAACCCATCGGCGCCATGACGTCCACACATACCGGCAATCCGGTGTGTTGCGCGGCTGCGCTTGCATCCATCGACCTGGTGGTGAACGAGAAGCTGGCAGCAAACGCGTGCCAGATGGGCAACGTATTGCACCGGCGCCTGCGCGAAATTCAGAGCCGGTTTCCAAAGATCGGTGTGGTGCAAGGCCGTGGTCTCGTGGCGGGTCTCGCCTGCGTCAAAGATGGTCCAACAACCCCCGATGCGGATCTTGCGTGGGAGATTGTGCGCCACTGTTTCGAACGGGGCGTGCTGATGTTCGCTCCCGTCGGATTCGGAGGCGCGACGGTCAAGATTGCTCCACCGCTTGTGATTAGTGAAGAGGCGATTCTCGAGAGCACGGCCGTATTGGAAAAGGCTTTCGAAGCTCAATGCAAATAAACATTATCGGCGGCGGGATGATCGCGCACGATCAGATTCTGCCCTCGTTCTATCAGCTTCACAGGCTGGGCCTGGTGCAACAGATTGCAGTGTGTGCGCGCCACAAGAGCACGCTGGATGCGCTGGCAGCCTCCGAGCAGATTCAGCAGGCATTCCCCGGGCAGACTTTTCGCGCGTCCACCGATCCATATCGCGAAACGATTGCCCGGATGCCGCCGCGCAACTTGGTTGTGGTTGCTCTTCCCGACCAACTACATTTTGACGCAATAATGGCCGCGCTCGATCACGATCAGCACGTGCTGGCGGTGAAGCCGCTGGTGCTGAAGGCATCGGAAGCCAAAATCATCCAGCACGAGGCTTTGAAACGCGGCCTGTTCGTGGGCGTTGAATATCACAAGCGTTTCGACGATCGCAGCTTAATGGCCCGGCGCAAATATCGAGCCGGCGATTTCGGCGAATTCCGTCTCGGCACGGCCTGCCTGATGGAGAAGTGGTACTATCGCCACTCCAACTTTCAAAATTGGTGCACCACGGAGAACTCGGACGCGTTCACTTACATCGGCTGTCATTACGTGGACTTGGTGCACTTCATCACGGGCTTGACGCCTGTTTCGGTGAGCGTCTACGGCATTGCGGATCGATATCCGAACGGCCAGGAAGGCTACCTCTGGACCGATGCGCGCGTCATCTGGAGCAACGGCGCATGCCTCAACGTGCAAAACTCGCTGAGCTTTCCCGATGATGCGCCCGGCACCAACACGCAGGGCCTGACGCTGTACTGTTCGGCCGAGGATAGCGGTGCGCTGCTGCGCCACTCCGATCAGTATCGCGGTCTCGAATACGTTTACGCTCGCCGGCCAGAGTCGCCCGGCGGAACTATCTATGCCGAGCCGAGTCCCGACTATTTTCAGTACGTCGATCTGGGAGGCGGCACGTTGACGCCAGTCGGGTACGGCTACCGGTCCATTGAATATCTGTTCCGCTGCTGCCTCCGAGTGGAAAGTGCACTCGACCAACAGCGTGCAATTCAAGAGATCGATCGCGAAGGAATCGCTGCCACACCGGCCAACAGCCACTACAACGAACAGGTGATCGAGGCCGCGCGGCGATCGATTCTGAATGGCGGTATTACGGTGTCAGTCGGAAGTCCACAATGACGGTGGTCACCACCTCTATTGGTTGCCCGTTGAGCAACGTCGGCTGGTAGTGCCATTGTTGAACAGCGGTAGTGGCTGCTCTCGCAAGATCGCCAGCAAACACGCAGCCGCGACTATCCACCCCAAACGCCGTGCTGACGCGGAGGCTCGGCGCATCGCAAACGCCGACAGGTAAGCCGCAATCAATAGCAACGTGGCCCGGACGGCCTGATCCATCAAGAATGAATTCATTTCCAATCTCCTTTCGCCTTGGCCTCTTCAATCAGCCGCGCCAGCCGGTCGAGCTCCGGTTTCGATAGCTTCGCAGAGCTCAAATCCAGCAACGCCGCCACGGCCTGTTCGGCGGATCCATCAAAGAACGTTTCAAGCATGTGACTCAGCGCGGATCGCTTGGCGCGTTCGCGCGGAAGCGTCGGAACATAGACATACCGCAGCGCTTCTTCTTCGTGCCGGACGTGTCCCTTTTCTTCGAGCACCCGTAACTTCGCGCGCACCGCCGAATAACTCGGCCGATCCGGCAGCGCGGCATGGATTTCCGCGCCGCTGGCGCGTCCGCGCTGATACAGGATGTCCATGATCTGCCGCTCGCGGCGGCTCAGAGTGGTGTGTGTTTGTTTGGACGCCATGCCGATCTAATGGTGCATTAGCAGCACTATGCTAGAAAAGCAGCACCACATCTGACCGGCGTCAAGCCCTATTTCGCAAACTCGCGGTATAACTCGGCGATGTGCGCGCTCGCGGTGTCGCCCTCGTGGATTACTACCCGCCATCGGAAATGCAGCGACCCTCCGGCCGGAACATTCGTATGAGCCACCTCGGCGCCCGGATCAAAAGCGTGCTGCCCCCACGGATCCACGGCGAACAATCCGTAATCCCGAGCGTGCCAATGCACCGGATACCCGGGATTCGAAGGATGATCGAAAATGGCAATGCCGAGCTCCTCGCCGTCGACGGTGCCCGAATAATCCACCCAGCTCGAACGTTTTCCCCAAATGGCGGCCATGCCTTGCTTACCTTCGGCGTTCACCATCTTCCCGGACCCGCTCTTTTCCGTGAGAGCGTCCGCCAGCCGGATCGCGAACGCGCCCTCTTTGGTATCCCCGAAAACGACTTTTTCGGGAGCCGTCAGGGTGATATCGAAATCGATGATCCGCAAAGCCGGGGTGGCGCGGAACGTCATCACCCGATGCTCCACTAGCACGGTCTTGCCGCCGTGATCGTTCCAATTGAAAACCGTTTCCAAAGTCTTCGAAGCGGGACGCCACTCCGCCTTAGTGGCGACGATTCGTCCGGTTTGTGGGTCTTTGTAAGACGGATCGTTCTCCCAGAACTTCACGCCGTTCACGTCGTCATAGGAAAACCACAGGCCGCGATGATGCAGATGGTCCCGGCTTTCGCCATCGATCATTTCCATGGGAAAACGCCGCGTGACGATTTTACCGGACGCAGAGCGCAGCGGCGCCAGGTAAGGCCTTCCTTCCGCCACGCCGGAATGAAAAGTCGCGAAAGGCTTGCCATCGAGATCGATATCAATGTGGTCCGGCACCTGGCCAACCAGGGCCGTCAGCAGAATACACGAAAGACACACGGTTCTGATCACGCGCCTATTTTAGCGCTAAGTAGGGCAAGCCTCCGGCTTGCCCGGACAAGCCAGAGGCTTGTCCTACGTATAGCTTGCTATCATAAAGGCGGAGGTTTTTCCATGGGTCCTGTCGGTATGCAGGAACTGGTCGTTATTTTCCTCGTCGCGCTTGTCCTGTTCGGCCCCAAGAAATTGCCCGAACTAGGCAAGACGATCGGAAAAGCCATCACTGAGTTTCGCCGTGCTCAGAGCGAGCTCAAGGCCACGTTCGAAGGCCACATGCGAGAGTTGGAAAAGGAACACGAGTCGATCAAGGAAATCACCAGCGGTTACACCAACGAGATTTACAACCACTACACCGAGTACGGCTCCCCTTCTTACGAACCGGGCACGTCCGCCGATTCGTATTCATCCACTGCAGCAAATCCATCCACTGTAAGCGAACCCGCACCTCAGGGCGCTGAATCTCCGGTCTCTCATGAAGCACCCGGCAATGGAACTGTCCCGCGGACTTCCGCGAGCGCACCGGCGCCGGAATCGCATTCCGTTAATAGCTAGTAAGAGACTGAAGTAACCCAAACATGGACGAAGAAAAGCAGGGAGTACCTTCTCCCGAGGGAGAAGTATCGTCTGAGGTCCACGAGGTGCACCATCCGCCGCCTCCTGTTGCGGAATTGCCTGCGCCCGTAGTGGAGACAACGGCAGTGGTGGTACAAAGCGGTGGCGCGCTTCCCCCGGCGCTGCCGCCGCCACCTCCACCGCCGACCGATGACGATCCCGAAGAGCAAGGCATGCTGCGCATGTCTTTCATGGAGCATCTGGAAGAGCTGCGCTCCCGCATCCTCAAAATGCTCTATGGGCTCGGGCTTGCTTTCGTCCTCAGCCTGGTTTTCGCCGGTCAGCTATGGGACATCATCAGCGAGCCGGCAGTTTCTGCTTTGAAACATCTGAAAGTCGTTCCGCCGCGTCTGGTGCAGATCACACCCATGGAAAGTTTTTCCATCATCTGGGTCCAGTTGCCGTTGCTGTGCTCCGTCTTTATAGCCTCACCATGGATTGTCTATCAGGTTTGGGCGTTTATCTCTCCCGGTCTCTACAAGCGTGAGCGCCGCTGGGCTGCTCCGTTCGTGCTGATCACCGCTGGCCTGTTCATCTCCGGCGGCCTGTTTGCTTACTTCCTGGCGTTTCGTTTCGGCCTGGAATTTCTACTCGGCATCGGCATGAGCAACAGCGTCACGCCCATGGTCTCCATCACCGAGTATTTCGATCTGTTCGTGAACGTGACCCTCGGCGTGGGACTGGTCTTCGAGCTGCCCGTTCTGATCTTCCTGCTCACCTTGCTGCGCCTGGCATCTCCCCGGTTCCTGCTGCGCCATTCGCGCTACGCCATTCTCGGCATCGTCATCGCAGCCGCCATCATTACGCCCACTCCGGACGTCTTCAACCTGATGCTGTTCGCCATTCCCATGTGCGCACTATATTTTGTGGGAGTGTTTTGTGGATTCGCCCTGGTGCTGCGCCGCGAGGGCAAGCAATTCCCGTGGAAACCCGTGCTGCGGATCGCCCTCATCACACTCGTGATTGCGGCTGCCATCTACTTCGTATTCGCGCACTACCACCTGCACTTGATCAACAAGTGGCCGTATGTGACACGCTAGACCTATGAACCGATTCGCGCTCTTCACTCTTATATTGGCCGGCGCGCTCACCGCGCAGGAGAACCAGCTCACGCCCGCCGAGAAATCAGACGGATGGAAGCTGCTCTTCAACGGAAACGACATGAGCGGGTGGGACGATCCGCGCCAGAAAAATCCCGCCGGCGATGCCTGGACGCTGGATGACGGCTGCCTGAAGGCGCACGCCAACCCCAAGATCACCGAAGACCTCTTCACGCAGGATACCTTCGGCGACTTTGAACTGGTCTTCGATTGGCGCATCTCGCAGGGAGGCAACAGCGGCGTGAAGTATCGCATCCAGGATCACGTGTTCCTGCGCAGCGGACATATTGGGCGATTCGAAGACCTGGTGAATCTCTCATTGCGGGACCGCCGGACGGACCGCCCCGCCAAAGGCCAGGACTACGTGATCGGCTTCGAGTACCAGATCCTCGACAACGCGCGCAATTCGGACGCCCGCGCCGGCCTGAGCCATACCGCCGGAGGGCTGTACGACATGGTCCCCCCTGAGCGCGACGCAACCCGCCCCGTGGGCGAGTTCAATCACTCCCGCATCGTTCTCAAAGGCAATCACGTCGAGCAGTGGTTGAACAACGTCAAGGTGGTAGATGCCGATCTGGACGCGCAGGCGGTGAAGGATCACATCGCGAAACGCTGGAGCGCCAACTCCCCGGTCTACAACCTGCTGGCTGGCCAGCCAAAGCACGCCTGTCCCATCTCATTGCAGAATCACGGGGATGAGGTCTGGTTCCGCAACATCAAAATCCGCGCCATTCCTTAGTAGAAAAAAAGGCTGGATTTCCTTCCGGAATCGTTCTATTATAAAAACTCCACTACGGACCTTTAAAAGGATTACTCCACAATTCGGACTGTCGCGATGGACGTCAACAAAGCTCTGCGTGAGTTACACGAAGAAAAACGAAGGCTGGATATCATAATAGCCGCCTTGGAAGCACGTCTGGGCAATGGATCGCGGCCGAGTAGCCGCAGGGGCAGGAAAAGCATGAGCCCTGAAGAGCGTCAGCAGGTGTCCAAAAGAATGTCACAATACTGGGAAGCCCGCAGGGCTGCGGCAACCGAGTCCGAACCCCAATCCAAGTCCGTGGCAGCAGCAGCCGGCAGCAGTTCCGTCAGCGCTTAAAAAACCACAGCCAGAAATACTGTTCTCCAGCCCCGTAGCGGTAACGAGGATCAAAACCGCAGCGGAAAGCCATGTCGCTCGCCTGACGCTCGGAAAACGGTACGCCCAGCCAGGTATCATCCGGCCGTGTCGGACCCATCATGGCGCCCTGAACCTGGAACTTGAAGAGCGCTCCAGGACGAAGCAGGCGATGCACTTCCCTGACGTAGTTCTCGATTATCTCGCGGCTCGGAATGTGCTGAAACACGATGGAAGAAAATGCGAAATCGAACGGGATTTCCGGTACCACCGTTAAGTCTTTGCCGTTGTTTTGGTAGACCGAGGCGTTCGGGTGATCCTGGAGCGCCAGCTTTGCCAATCGCACCATTTCGCCACTGACATCCACCGCGTGGACCTCGCCAAAGA
>CABEDY010000121.1_pt1 | contig 32182 bp, 31 predicted proteins | sample 3423171 | NCBI WGS metagenome assembly CABEDY01 (sample SAMEA5534333, study PRJEB31848) | metagenome | biome: tundra; feature: field; material: soil | place: USA | collected 2013-05 | depth 0.15 m | reverse complement strand
CGCCGTCACTCAGGACCTATTCGCATTCTGACGGCTCTCGCATAAGATCCCGAGCGACTGGCTCGGTTTGAGCGCGAAGCGAAGGTGGTCGCTTCTTTGAATTATCCAAACATCGCCACCATACACGGAGTGGAAGAATCGAACGACGTCAGAGCACTGATCACGGAGCTGGTCTTGGAGCACTCGCCGCAGGGATGTCACTTGCCACGTATTCGTTGAATCACGCAAATTTTCGCTCCATCAACCCGGATGGAGTCGACTTCGTCTTCCTGGGGGTAGTCCTCAGGATGCCAGCGATAGAACGATATAAGGTATGTTGCAGATTCTGGTTTTGTGAATTCCAGGCGATTCCGTAATGCGGGCGGAAGGATTGCGGCGTTGATGCTTGTGGGTGCCGATACGCGGATGGCCGGTGAAGGGTCGATTGCGAGCAGCCTCTCTAAAGCTTTTCGTTGAGATAGCCCCCAGTAATCCATTTCGAAGCGCCGGCGAATTTCCGTCAGGTTGCGCCCGGCGAGCTGGTTGAAGTAGATATTTTGCAGCGGATGATAGCGAATCATCGTCCAGAAAACCTGCAGCAAACACAAGACTACGGTCAGCGCAGCCAAAACCCTAGCGGGAACAGCAACTTTGCCCAGCCGAGACAGCCAAGAGGTTACGATGGCAACACCCAAGATCGAAAAATAGAGCAGCGGCGGATAAGTGAAATACAAATGCCTCCAACCGTCGTAGACGTTCGAATGGAGAATCACCACCGCAGCTAACGGCGCTGTCAGTGTCACGAGGAACGCGACTTCCAATGCATCCTCCAGCAGCCACCGCCAGGGATGGGTCAGCGCCTTGAATAGGCAGTGGATCAATCCTGCCGCGAAGAGAATCAGATAGAGCAGCGGCGTGGTAATCGCAATCCAAACGAAGAGATAGTGCCAGGGGAGCTTTCCGGCAGGAACGACTTGGCCGATATAAAGGATCGTGCCGGACCACGGGACCCGCCCAAGAGCTCTCAATGCTTTCAGGAAATTCGTTACCGGGTGCGTCCAGAGGAGAGGCCAGAACGCGTACGTACCACATGCGATGGCGCCAAGACAAATGCCCAGGCTGGCTGTGTTGGCACGCACGCGTTGGCCCGCTGAATGCAGTTCCCACAAACGGGGCACAGCCAGTACAACAGTAATGACCGGCAGAAGCAGGCCGAAGATGCGGATGTCGATGCAAAGCGCGCACGCCAATCCGTGCAACAGGGCGCGTTGCCAAGACATATTGTCGAGGAAGAAAATCATGGATGCGATGGCAATTTGGACCAACGCCAGGAAGGGCAGATCCTTGGGATTATAAAAGGCGTCGGCGAAAAGTCGCGGACTCAACACCAGAAACACGGCTCCCAGGAGGGCCAGACGCCAATCCCCGAATCGCCTGCGCAGCAGCCAGTAAAAGGCAAGTGTGCCGAGGTAAAAAAAACCAAATGTTGTCAGATGCCGCATCAGATAAACCGAGCGTGAATCGGTCAACCGCAGTACGCGCTCGAGAGTGACAAGGCCCAGATCGAATGCGCTCCCATAGTAACGCTCGTAATAGCCGGACTGAGTGGCCTGAAGGGATTTGGAGTCGAACGATTCACGATCTCCGCTGGTGACGTAATTGTAGTTCCACGTCCCATTGGTTCGACTCATTCCTTCATCCCATGAAACGCCATAGTCTTTATAAACGGTCAGACCAAGTATCAGTAATACGGCGAAAAACGTGCCCGATACGATCCTTTCCCACTTCATGCGCGACATGGCCAATGTCTCCAGTCAATTATGCAAGGTTACCTTACGTAGCCATAGACGAGGGAGGCCGGACGGCCAGCGCTTCCTGATCAGGGAAGCGAACAAGCGCCGGCGCAAATCGACATGGTGCTGAACTGGTCCGATGAATTGGAGCGGCGCGCGCCCGGCAGGCAAATAACATCACTCGCCGGTAGCGGCGGTGACGAAGAATCCTCCAGCGACTGGGTCGATCCATAAGGACGAGCGGAGTTGTACTACGTCATCAGGGGTTCAGCCACGCTGGTGACTGGACGCATGCCCGATCAGCCGAGTGGTGGGGCAACGTAGCAGATTCGCAAGGGTGACGTGCTGATCATTCCGGAAAACACGCCACACTGGTTTAGTGCAGTCGACGAAGCGCTATCGTACATTTCAATGCACGTGCCGCGCTCGAGTTCTCGATCAAGACACGATGTTCTCGCCCGACGGACGATGGCTGGCGTATAGCTCGAACGACTCGGGGAAGAATGAAGTGTACGTCCGGGCGTTGCACCGCCGTCGTCCGGGCAGGCTGGAAAGTCGCAGATCTCGAACAATGGCGGCGTGAGGCCATTCTGGTTGCGGAGCGGACACGTGCTGATTTACGCTTCAGGCGGTGAGCTCATGGGCGTTAGTTACTCGGTAAAGGGCGACACTCTCGTGGCCGATAAACCGCGGGTATGGACCGACAAGCTGGACAAAATCCGAGATGGGGACCTTGCGCCAGACGGCAAGCGCATGTTGGTGCTCACGCCTGTGGAATCCGCGCAACCGCCCAAGCAGGAACACGAGGTAGTGTTCCTCTTCAACTTTTTCGACGAGTTGCGGCGGCGGGTACCTGCGGGGAAGTGACGGTCGGCGCGATTATGTCCGGTTGGTCGGCAACCCGGAAGTTGCTTTCAAGTCCGGAGCGCTGTTCGCGCCCCGCTGTGATGGTGTTCGGGATCAACCCGGATTCAGCGTTCGGCTTCACCGGAATCCCCAGGAATATGTGTTCTCTGACCGCGAACTCGTTGTATACCGTTTGGCATGCTCATCGGACTTAGTCTAAACACAACCGTGATGTGCCTGCTTCGGTGGCTGTTCGCTCACATTGCGGAACACCGCTGAAGCTAGGGAACTTCAAAGTATCGGACTACTGAACAACCGAACAACCGCCGAACCAGTGTTACAATACTGATTCCCCGCATGGACTCGCTCAAAGCGCTCATCCGCGAAGTGCCCGATTTTCCCAAGCCCGGCATCAACTTCTACGACATCACCACTCTGCTGAAGGATGCCACCGGCTTTAAGAACGTTATTGATTCATTGACTGAGCTTTATCGTTCCACTCCTATCGACGTGGTGCTCGGCATCGAAGCCCGTGGATTTATCATCGCTCCGGCCGTCGCCTACGCGTTGGGCTACGGCTTCATCCCGGTACGCAAGCAGAAGAAACTGCCGGCCGAGCGGGCGCGGATCGAGTATCAGCTCGAATATGGCACCGATGTACTTGAAATCCACAAGGACGCCATCAGTCCCGGCCAGAATGTCCTGATCATTGACGACGTCCTGGCAACGGGAGGAACCGCCGCAGCCGTCGCCGAATTGGTGGAAACGCTACAGGGCAAGGTAGCCGGCCTCGGGTTCATCCTGGAACTCGATTTCCTGAAGGGACGCGAGAAGCTCAGCCGCCACGAAGTCCACTCGCTCGTACATTATTAATGATGGCTGCCCGTGTCCGGGTCCGCTCCCTGGCGAAGATCAATCTGGATCTGCGGGTGCTCAACAAGCGTCCGGACGGGTTTCACGACCTTCGAACCATCTTCCAAACCATTTCGCTGGCCGACACTATTGAGATCGAGTACCGTCCGGGGCGCACCCAGATAGACATCAACTCAAACTTGAGTATTCCCGGCAATATTATTGTAAAAGCGGCAGATAGCGTTCTTGCCGCAACGGGCAAGACCGGTCGGATTGGGTTCGTTCTGAAAAAGAGGATCCCGCTCGGCGGCGGTTTGGGTGGCGGTTCCAGCAATGCGGCTGCGGTATTGCTCGCGCTGCCGGTACTGCTCAAAAAACCGCTGGGGATGGAGAAGCTGATGGAGCTGGCCGCCTCCCTCGGCAGCGACGTGCCATTTTTTCTGCTGGGAGGTACCGCGGTTGGTCTCGGACGCGGCACCGAAGTCTACCCGCTCCCAGATCTCGCGAGCCTTCCCGCGCTCATGATAACACCCGGTATTCATGTTTCCACGGCCGATGCGTACCGGGCACTCAACCGGGAATTGACGAGTGCAGGTCCTAGGAATGATTTCCAAGCCGTGACATGGAACGTCTCCGAAGGTTACGAAAACGATTTTGAAAGTGTTGTCTTCCGCCAGCACAGTCATCTAAAATTAATTAAGGGAAAGCTGCTGAATTTGGGGGCCCGGCCAGCGCTGATGAGCGGGAGCGGTTCCACGATTTTTGGGATCTTCCCGAGCCGCCAGCTTCGAGACCGGGCGGCGGGTTGGTTCCGGAGAGAGTTCGCCGCCGATCAGGTGCATCCCGTTTCGTTGGTCCGCCGCAGCCAATATCGCGCAATGTGGCGCCGGCAGTTGGGGCTGGCATTGGGTATCAAATCAGTGGATAGCAAATTATGGCCGTGGCAGTCGCAAGACCGGTACGCACAATGAGATTCGACCAACTGAAGATCTTCACTGGCAACGCCAATCCGGCGCTGGCTGCGAAGATCTGCGGATCGCTCGGTTGCACGCTCGGCGCGGCCTCCGTAGAGCCTTTTTCCGACGGCGAAATCCGGCTCCAGATACTTGAGAACGTGCGCGGCGCTGACGTGTTCGTGGTGCAGCCCACTTGCACTCCGGTGGATCGCCACATCATCGAGCTGCTGTTGATGATCGACGCCCTCAAACGCGCCTCTGCAGAGCGCATCACGGCAGTGTTACCCTATTATGGGTATGCGCGGCAGGATCGGAAAGACAAGCCGCGGATGCCTATCTCCGCCCGGTTGATAGCAAACCTGATTCAGAGGGCCGGTGCGGATCGTGTGCTTACTTTGGACCTGCACGCGGCTCAGATTCAGGGATTCTTCGATGTTCCGGTTGATCACCTGTTTGCCGCGCCGGTGATGTTGGAGTATTTCGACTCTATCGGGCGCAGGGACATGACCGTAGTTTCGCCCGACGCTGGTGGCGTGGAGCGCGCGCGCGCTTTCGCCAAACATATGAATGCCCCGTTGGCGATTATCGATAAGCGCCGGACCGATGTGAACGTCGCGGAAGTGATGAACATTATCGGCGAGGTGGAGGGGCGGCACTGTTTGATTGTGGACGATTTAATTGATACCGCCGGTACGCTCGCCAAGGGCGCCGAAGCAATATTGAAGCAGGGTGCGTTGAGCGTCACAGCTTGCGCTACCCACGCCGTGCTTTCGGGACCGGCTGTGGAACGTATAGAGGGATCGAAGCTTCAGGAAGTGGTGGTCACTAATTCCATTCCGCTCCGGGAGGACGCCAAGCGGTGCTCCCGCATCAAGACGCTGAACGTCGCTCCTTTGCTGGCGCGCGCGATTCAGTCAATCCATGAGGACGGTTCCGTAAGCACCCTATTTATTTAAAGAATGACGCAGGCCAGCGCCTGCCGGAGTGAGGAAAATGAGGAAAGAAATCACAGTCACCGCCGAGCCACGCGAGTCGCGTGGCAAGAATGAAGCCCGCCGTCTCCGCGTCAGAGGGTTCGCCCCCGCGGTGTTGTACGGCGCCAACGCACCCGCTGTCGCGGTGGCCGTTAGTCCGAAAGAAGTCAACAAGATCCTGCACAGCATCACCGGGCACAACACCATCTTCAACCTCGCTCTTCAAGGCGGCGACGAAATCCCGGTGATGATCGTCGATTGGCAGCGTGATCCGGTGAAGGAAACCTTGCTGCATGTGGATTTGAAACGCATCGATCTCACCAAGCGCATCGACATCAAGGTCCGTGTACATATGACGGGCGAGGCCCAGGGCGTTAAGATCCAAGGCGGATTGCTCGAAGCCATCACGCGCGAAGTGGAGATCGAATGTCTTCCGGACGAGATTCCGGAGTCGTTTACGGTGGACGTCACGGAATTGATGATCGGCCAGAATCTGCGCGCGGGCGATATTCCGCTGACTGGCTCAATGAAGCTGCTCAGTGCGCCCGAACAGGTGATCGCGCACGTAGTAACCATGAAGGCTGAAGAGGTGGTGGCTCCTGTGGCTGAAGCCGGCGCCGAGGTGGCCACGCCAACCGAGCCCGAAGTGATCAAGAAGGGCAAGAAGGAAGAAGAGGGCGCCGAGCCGGAAAAGACCGAGAAGCCGGAGAAGGTGGAGAAAGAGAAAGGCAAAAAGAAATGAAGGCAGAAGGCAGAAGGCAGCGTGCAGAAGGCAGAAGGCAGAAGGCAGCACGCAGCGTGCAGCATGGCGAAGGGGTTGCTGCTTTCTGCTTTCTGCTTACTGCCTTCTGACCGATGCCCGGGGAGTTCGAGAAGCTGGTGGTTGGACTCGGCAATCCGGGCGAAGATTACGAAGCAACACCCCACAACCTTGGATTTTTGGTGGTGGACCGGTTGGCGGTGCGGAACGGCATTAAGGTTGGGCGCAAGGATGCCCGCGCGCTGGTGGGGCACGGAACGGTGGCGAGTAAGCGAGTACTGCTCGCCAAGCCGCAAACGTTCATGAATGTCAGCGGCGAGTCGGTGAACGGGCTGTTGGTGAAACATGAGATTGCGCCCCGGGATCTGATCCTGATCTACGACGAGCTGGATCTACCCTGGCAATCGTTGCGGATCCGGCCGGGCGGTTCGGCCGCCGGGCATCGCGGAGTGGGTTCGGTGATCCGCACCACCGGAACAAATGAGTTTCCCCGGGTTCGCCTGGGGATTCACGGGGGCCGTCGCGAAAAGGATGGCGCCCGCATTGTGCTTGGGAAGTTAAACCGGGCGCAGAGAGAGGAATTGGACGAACTGCTGGATTATGCGGCACAGGCAGTGGAATCCATAATTGCTGAAGGCGTCGAAAAGTCCATGGCGAAATTTAATCGTCGCGCCCCAGGCTTAAACGAGGAAGAATGAGGATCTACGAAGAGTTGTTCATCGTCCGGCCCGATTTGCCGGAGGAAGAGACCGATCAATTGATTGAGCGGCTCACCACGCTGATCGCCGGACAAGGCGGCAACGTGGACAAAGTGGACAAGTGGGGCGTCCGCAAGCTTGCCTATCGCGTGCAGAAACGCACCGAAGGTTTTTACGTGCTGCTGCAATTTACTGCCAAGCCGGAGACCGTGCGGGAACTGGAACGCCAGCTTCGCGTGCAGGATCAAGTGATGAAATTTATCACGGTGCGCATCGATGAGAAGCTGAAGAAGATCGCGAAGCGCAAGAAATCGCGCGATAAGCGTGCGGCTCGAAAGCCCGCGGCGCAGGTGGCCACACCGAGCGCGCCATCCATGGAACACGCCATGGCCGGCGCAGCAGAGCCCACGCCGCGGCCCGGCGCCCCCATGCCTGGAGCTCCAACTCCGGTGGAGAAAGAATAGGAGACAATCATGGCCGAATCAAGAGGCGGACGTCCCATGAGCGCTTCGCAGCGCCCCACCGGCGGCGACAAGGCGATGGCTACCAAGAAGCAATACTTCCGGCGCAAGAAGGTGTGCCGTTTCTGCGTCGAGAAGATCGACGATATCAATTATAAGGACGTGAGGATGCTCATGTCGTTTATCTCCGAACGCGGCAAAATTGTGCCGCGCCGCATCTCCGGCGTCTGCACTCCTCACCAGCGCCGCTTAGCCGAGGCGATCAAGCAGGCGCGCAATATCGTGCTGATTCCGTTCGCCGCGCCGATCTAGTAACACGCGCAAAACGCCAGTGCGGCGCGAAGCTTCGGTTGAGTTTCGCGGAGCGCGCCGCACCCTTTGCGCTATTTAAGGAAGGATCATCATGGAAGTCATTCTCAGAGAAGACGTCGAAAAACTCGGCACGCGCGGCCAGTTGGTGAAGGTTACGCCAGGCTACGCCCGCAATTTTCTGCTGCCTAAACGGCTGGCGCTGGCAGCCACCGAATCCAATAAGAAGATCGTCGAGCAAGAGCGTCAGGGTCACCTGCGCAAGGAAGCCAAACTGGTTTCCGATGCCGGCGAGCTGGCCAAGATGATGGCGGGCGTCAACGTCACCATTAAGCAGAAGGCTGGTGAGAACGACCAACTCTTCGGATCGGTGACGTCGAAAGATATCGCGGATGCGCTGGAGCAGCAGGGTTACACAATCGACCGCCGCAAGATAGCTCTGGATGAGCCCATTAAGACGCTGGGCGAATTCAAGGTGACGCTGCGGCTGCATCGGGAAGTTCCGACTGAAATTACGGTGCACGTAGTGAAGGACGCAGAGTAGCTAAAGGCACCGACTCCCTTACGGTCGCGGTTCGGTAACACTCTCTAAACATGAGGCATCCTTCCGAGCCGCGAGCGTAAGCGACCGGTGATGTTCAGCGCTGCCATGAACGATCTCATTTTCGATCCAGCGCGCCTGGCGGACGTTCCTCCTGATAAGCTGCTCGAAGCCGCGTCGGCCGGATATATCGGCATCGATCATCGCTTCCTGCATGCAATCGTGGATCGTCCGGAGATCAGTATTCCCGCCCTGGTCCGGTTCGCCGCCGAAGATCACGAACAGGACGCTGTAATCTTCCAAGATGTTTTGGTTGATATTTTTCGTCACCTCCGCACGCCGGAAGCTATCCCTTTTCTTGTTGATCTGGCTCGGCGGGCTCCGCTCGACATCCAGGATGATTTGGTGGAGACTCTGGTACAGTTCGGCGCGGCTTCGGTGGACCCGCTGCTCGGGTTATTGAAAGAGCTCGAAGAAGCTCGGGAAGAGGAAGGAGATGTGCCCTTCCTGCTTTCGCAATTGCGCGTCCGCGATCCACGTATTCTCGAAGCGCTGACTCGGCGTCTCGACGAAGGCGATCCTGATGCGGCCTTGTTGTTGGATATGTATGGTGATCCCGCGGGCATTCCTGCGTTAGAAGCGGCCCATGCACTTCTCCCGCCGGAGAGTATCGACGCCGTCAGAATCAAGAGGTTCATTGAGGATCTTTCCTCAGGAATGCAGGCGGTTGAAGAGCAGGAAGAGCCGTTCGACCTGTGGTCACTTTATCCGGAGAGTGATTCGCCTCCGCTCGAACTTTTGGACGACGAAGCGAGAATCGAGATGCTCGCGAGCGGCTCAGCCGAGTTGAGAGCTGAGGTTGCGGCATTCTACCGCGGGCCAGCGTTCACGGAAAAGATCGGTGCGCGGCTGCTCGAAATGGCCAAGAACGATCCTGATTTGCAGGTTCGAGGCGAATGTTGGGAAACGCTCGGAGAGATCAGCAATGAGCCGGAAATCCGCCGCGCAATGCTGGGCGTGCTGTCCGACACGGGGACATCGGTTGAGGAAAAAGGTGGCGCTGCGGTTGCGCTTGCGCAGCAGACCGACAACGCCGCGGTTTTTCAGGCCATCGAGAACTTGTATGCCGATCCACGTGGCCGCGCCAAGGCGCTCAAGGCCATGGGACGATCCTTCGAGAAGCGCTTCGCAGCACACCCGCCGCAGCACCTGGATGATCCGGATGCTGAGGTCAAGCGTCAGGCGATCTGGGCGATCGGGTATCTCAACTTGCAGGCGGAGGCGCCGCGCTTAGTACCTTTCTTCGAGGACGAAGAATTTCGCAGCGACGCATTGTTCGCCTATGCGTTGTCGGTGCCGGGCGAGACGTCGCCAGGCCGGATTCGGTCGTTGTTGAACAAGATCGACGACGTGGTGGGAGGATTCAAACCGGACGAGGAGGAACTGGTCGAGATCGCGCTGGACCAGCGCCTGATACTGCATGGAAAGAAGCCGGTCTTCTCGGCCGAGCGCGATGTTCTCGACGACGAAGGATCGGACGAAAAACCTGTGGAACATGTCAAAGTTGGACGCAACGATCCGTGTCCTTGTGGGAGCGGCAAGAAGTATAAAAAATGTTGTGGAGCGTGAAGGTGAAGCCGGGCGTCGGCATGAGTGCCGACGCGGCACGCACGAGTGCGTGCGCCACGGGTTACGCGGCCGTGGCGGCACGTTTCACGATATCTTCCGCAAGATGCCAGTCTGCATCGGCGGTACCCTGTGGACGCCCGGCGCTTTCCCACAAAAGCTCAGCAATGCCTTTCACCCGTTCATTGACCGCTTGGGGAGGATCTATGGACGGAAAACCTGCGCTCCGTGAGGGCGGCAGAAGCTCGCGCGCCAACGCATCGCGGCAACCATCGTAGATCACACGGGCCTTCTCGACGTCAACTAGCGCTGCTTCAATCGCGTTCCGGTTCGGATGCGGATCGGTGGTTAGCATCTGGAGGTGCCGCACACGCTCGGAAAACTGGTGAAATGCTCTCTGATATGCGCGCCAAGCCTCCACTCGGGTTATGGATTGGACCTGTGCTCGGCTCATGCATACTTAGACGAAGCAAACCGCCAAAAGGTTCGAAAATGTTCGCGCTACCGAGGCTCTTCTATCTTTAAGAATTGGTTAACAGAAATGTTTGTAAGTTGCTGTTTTGCACCACTTGGCCATTCTATTTGTAGCGCTGTAACCTTCGTATCATGGCCCATGCCAAAGGTCAGGGCCAGATCGCTTTGCGAGCAATAACTGGACCCGCTGCGAACCATATTCCACTGTTTTCCTGACGCGCTTTCGATGCGCACTACCGCGCCGATTGCGCTGCGGTTCGATCTAGTTCCAGTCAGACGCACATTCAGCCAGTTATTCTTATTACCGCCGTCGTTGCGGAACAGGTATGCGGGGCCGTTGTTAGTACTGATGATCACGTCCAGATCGCCGTCGTGATCGTAGTCGGCGTAGGCAGCTCCGCGGGCGACGATCGGACGATTGAAGTCAGGGCCCATGGCGGCGGTCACGTTTTCGAAGTGCCTTTGCCCCAAGTTCCTGAATAGCAGCGGCGGTTGTTGATATCGCACTTTGGGTTGAACGCGATTGATCTCTTCGTCGATGTGGCCGTTGGCGGCGAAGATATCGGGATAGCCATCCAGATCGTAATCGAAGAAGAACACGCCGAACGCGAGCGTAAGCAGACTGGCGCGGCCGACGCTTGAACTGGGCGCTTCGTCGACGAACAAGCCGGTGCCTTCGTTGTGATAGAGGCCGAGCATCTGGTTCGAGAAGTTGCCCACCAGCAAGTCCGGCCGGCCGGAGCGATCATAGTCGGCCGAATCCGCGCCCATCGCTCCACGCGACACTCCGTCTTCGCCAAACGCAACACCCGCTACCATGCCTTCTTCGGTGAACGTGCCGTTGCGATTGTTCCGGTAAAGTTTGTTGGGCTGCGTGTCATTAGAGACGAAGATGTCCGGCCAACCGTCGCCGTTGTAATCGAGGATGGTCACGCCCAGCGACTTGCTGGAGGGGTCGCCCAGGCCGGCTTTGTCGGTGACATCCTCAAACTTTCCGCCGCCTAGGTTGTGAAACAGGCGCGACTTGGCGCCCTTGTAAGATTCCGGCGTGCAATACGATCGCACTGCGCCGTCCAGCGAGCAGCGGATATCGCCCTTCTCAGTCCACTGCACGTAATTTGCGACGAACAGGTCCACTTTGCCATCCCGATCGTAATCGAACCAGGCGGCGCTGGTCCCGAAGTTCGCGTTGTGGATGCCGGAGCTGGCGGTGACGTCGCGAAATTTCCCATGGCCTTCGTTGTGGAATAAATGGTCGCCATCGATGGCCGTGATATAGACGTCCTGGCGGCCGTCGTTATCGTAGTCGGCAATGGCCACGCCCATTCCGTACATCTCCACGTCCAGTCCGCTCCCGGCGGTGATGTCCGTAAACGAGCCGTCGTGATTGTTGCGATAGAGAGCTGGGAGGGATTTCCGTCCGCGCGGTGTCCAGTCTTTGCTGTTGATGAGCAGAATGTCCGGCCAACCGTCGCCGTCGGCGTCGAAGAAGGCTACGCCCGAGCCCATGGTTTCGGGCAGGTATTTCTGGCCGGCTTTTCCTGCGTTGTGGTGGAATTTGATTCCGGCGGAGGCGGTTACGTCGGTGAAGCGGACTGAGGGCGCTTGTTGGGTGGCGGCTAGTAGCGCAACGGCGATGGCGAGGCAGATGGTGATGCTGAGTGATTTCATTGCAAGGCACCGTCTCCCTTACGGTCGCGGTTCGGTATGAGGCGGGATGGAACTGGGCGGGTGGGTGGTGCGGTCAGTGATACGCTCTCGTGGTCGTGAATTTGTTGGCGTTCGTTGTTATCCTCAGGACTCTGCAACCGGCGTGTGGCTGTGATCGACTGAGCGGATTCCTCGGCTTTGAAGCGCTGGAACAGCTTCTGCTCGCGGGCGGCTTTCTCCTGATCACCCAAACCGCGATAGCAGAGCATCATTGTATAGTGCATCTGCAGGTCTTCGGGATCTACGTCGCACACCTGCTCCAGCACCTTGACTGCTTCCGCGTACTGGCGTTTCAAAAACAGGATGCGGGCGATTTGATTCAACACCACACGATCACGCGGATACATCTGAGCCGCGGTTCGTAGCGAGGTGAGCGCGGCATCGTAATCGCCATCGGCCTTTTCGGCCAAAGCTTTGAAATACCATGTCCGGCCGAGCTTGGAATTCAGCGCAAGCGATTTCTGGATGAAGGGTTTCGCGGCGTCTGTTTCGCCTTCCTGAATCAGGGCGCGCGCTACGTTCAGCCAGCCATCGGGATATTCGGGCTCGGCTTCGGTGACCTTGCGGAACGCGTATTCGGCGCCCTTCAGATCGCCTTGCAGCAGCAGGCCGATGCCCCAATCGTTCCAGCGTTCGCGGTCTCCTTTTGAGACGATGGGTTTCCAAACCGTCGGCGTTGGCCCAAGCTGAAGTTTTGTTTCCGCCTGCGCCAATGTGACGATGGGCAGATTGGGAATCTCGCCTTTGATTTCGCTCGACACGTTGGCTGGAATGTTGCTCGCGGCGAAGAGATATTTCAAGCTGTTGTGATCGGGACCGAGCAGCGATGGATCCTGACCGGGCGCGGGTTGGCCTGCGAATGCGAACTGCGTGTAGTAGTACGAGAACTTGCGATAGTTCAGCTTGGCGTCGAGCGTGATCGGTCCTTTAGCATCTTTCGGAATGCGCACCAGGTAGTGGGCCACATCAGCCGCGCCAGGCGGGATCAGGCGGACGTAAAGAACGCTACGCGCCTGCCAAGCATTGCGTTTGTTGATTTGATTACCGGCGGCGTCGAGCTGATACGCCTTGTAGAAATGCGCGCCGGGCTCAACCGGACCGCGGCCATTGTCCTCCACCTGGCCGCTCCAGAAAATCACGCGGCCGTCCGCGTCGCGGCCTTGTAGTTCCAACCATACGTCGAAGGAATCCACGGTGCCGGCCGGAAAGAAATGACCGATCTTGCGCGTACGCACCACCACGTCCACGCGTGCCGTTGAGCCTGGGACGAAAACCGCGCCGGCTTTGTCCAGCGGAGCCGCAACTTGGCCGACTTCGCGAATGACGACCTCGTGCTGTTGCTCGGCTTCCTCGCCCACAGCGAAACCGGACATCAATTGTGGACCCTCGCCCGACCGCCGAACCATGGCGGTTTCTCCTTTGTGCGCGTCCACGGGCGAAGCTGAAAAAATGTCGACCGTGATGAAGCCCGACTTCAGAAAATCTTCCTCAGCCTTGAGCTGATCGGCATCCTTATTTACATAGGGGATCGCCGTGTTCGCGGCCGGGAAGCGGTGCGAGTGGATCTGGCCGTCGTGATTGCCAGGGTCGTGCGAGGCTACCAGCGGCATGTGGCAATCCACGCAGGTGGAACTTTTCGGAGGGTAATAGAACGATCGCGCGCCTTGTCCGGAAACAGCGCTGGCCTGCCAATTGTCGTAATCATTGAACCCACGGAACCAGCGATAGTTGTTCACCGGAACATCCAGGTGGACCTTGTGGCAGGCCGCGCAGAATTCGGGCGCATCCTGGCGCATGAAAGGTTTCATGAAGGTCCGGCGATGCGGTTCCGGATCGAGATACGTCAGGAAATGATCGAACGCGCGGATGTAGGGGTTCTTGCTGGTTGCGATTTCATGCAGCGGAGGATATTCGATGGTGAATCCGCCGTTGCCCATGGAGCTATCGACGTGAACAATGGCGTGGCAGGACGTGCAAGCGAGGCCTGCATGCGCTTCCGCGGTATCGATCTGCTCGCTGATGGGCCGATCGAAGCGTCCGTTGAAGAACACGGCGTGGTCGTGACAACCCGCGCACCACTTGCTAGGTCGAGTGCCGATAGTCGACTGCATGTATTCGATCGCTTTTCGATAGAACTGATTGTTAAAAGAAGCGAAATGGTGCACCGAACTTTTCCATTGGTCGTAAATATCTTTGTGGCACTCGCCGCAAGCCGCGGAGTCCATGAAAAAGTTGGAGGGAATGATGCCGCCGACGTTCGTCTTGGCGGACGACGGGAAAAACGGCGACTTGGGGCCGCCGCCTTCGCCATCCATGGAAAGTGGCGCTGTGTGAGGGTTGTGAATGCGGTCGTTCGGATTCGGCGAGATTCTTCGATAGACGTAGGTGGAGAGCGGAAACAGCAGCAGCACGGCGAGGGCGATTTGGAAAGCTGGGCGAAAGCGCTGCTGTTTCCATGCGAAAGGAATCAGCGCAACGACGCCCTGCAGAGCGGTCACGATGTGGACCCAAAGGACCCAGCGGTGCTCGCGGACGTTTCCGGCGGCGACCAGATAGACGGCTGCGATGAATGCAACCAGGAAAAAGCCGAGAGCGGTGGAGATATTGCGGCGGAGGTCAGTGTTCCTGGCGATCAGGACCACGACCGCGATGGACAGCGCGAGGCCCAGCACCAGGTGCAGCAGCACGTTGCCCATGTAAAAGACGCTGGCTTCGGCGAAGGCTGCGATATAAGCAGTGTTCAGCAGGAGTACAAGGAAGGCTATAGCGACCCACTTGGACAGCTTTGATTGCATTGACCCTTTCGACTAGCTTAGCGCTTTAACGGCGAGGGGTCGCTAGTATATTTCTACTAGTGGGCACAGTCGAAGTGGAGTTTACAATGGATTTTAGCATAGGCGAGTGCGGCGATGACCAAAGGCGTCGCTACACAGGCTACAATTCCGACGACATACCTGATGCGGTGCGTATTCATTACGAAACGTCCCAGCAGTGCATCTCTCGCCGACGGAGGCCCGAGCAGCCGGTTCTCAGCCTTGTGGCACAAGTAGACCAGCAGAAGATAACCGGCGCTTACGGCCAGACTGATTAACATGGGGACCCAGGGCTTTTCCAACACATTCAGCGTGAAGCAATCTCCGTGGGCCATCGCATAGATCACGGCGATTGCCTGAGCCACTGAAAAAGCGGTGATCGCGTCGGCGTAGACCACAAATTGTCTGGCAAGGTCCTTCGCTTCTTGGGACATGAGTCATCCTCCTACGGTTTCGGTTGTCCCTCCCACGGGTTTCCTCACCACCAGCTTGTCGGCGGAAACCGAAACGATTTCCAGCTCGCGGTCCGATTGGTTTGATTCGTGCAACATGAGGCGATTAGGACTCTTCATCTCCCACCAGCCTGGCTGGCTTCGAGGTATGTCCGTTTCGCCTGGTCCTTCCGCGATGAGCATGCCCCCAGGCAGCAGCTCGAATCCGTGACGGCCGCGGCTGGGAGGAAACGGGAAGGTCTTAGGGCGAAAGACGATCTCGTCCCCGACGTCTTCTTCATGGGAATGAACCCACGGTTGAGTTAACTCTGGAGGAGGTTCCAACTAAGTTTCCTTTATCAGGTAACAGGAATTGTCCTACCAATGGTGTTACGTGGGCCATCGAGAGTCGCCGCTATTCTCGAAACTTGTCCTTGCGTAAACATGAACATCGAATCGTCATCCACGTAATCCATATAGTTCATGAACATGTCACCGTTCGGGCCGTTGTTGCAAGAAACGTGCGGAAAGACGGGCTTGTGGTAGTTCGGAGCCTGAGCTGGCGGAGTGTCGTCCACGTCGTCGGTGCCGTTACAATCCAGCCTATCACCCCAAATATGAATCAGGTTCAGCCAGTGGCCCACTTCGTGAGTGGTGGTGCGTCCGAGGTTAAAGGGCTGCGCGGCCGTCCCAATGGTTCCGAAGGCAGTATTGAGAATCACGACGCCGTCGACCTCGGGCGGTGAACCCGGGAAATGGGCATATCCCGCAAAGTCGCCCCCTAACTGGCACACCCAAATGTTGAGATAGGTAGCCGAGGGCCAAGGGTCGGCCCCTCCGGTGGCGGCGGATTTGACGGCGTCGTCGGTACCGAAGGAGGCAACAAAGGTAGCGGTGCGAGTGATGCCATTTGTAGGAGCGCCTACCGGATCCGTGGCGGCGAGAACGAACTGGACTCGCGCGTCGCTAATTAGCCCCTTCCAGATGTTGGGAGTCTTGACGGTGTCCGGGTTCTTGGCTCGATAGTCCTGATTGAGCACATCAATTTGGCTTTGCACCTGCGCGTCGCTGATGTTGCCGGCGGCGTCGGAATACACGACATGGACGACCACCGGGATCTGCGTGACGCCGGTGCGTGCGGCCTCCAGATTGAATAGAAGGAATCGAGACAAGTTCTGTTCGATGGCGATGCGGCGCCGTTGATATTCGGGATTCTGGAGCATCCGCTGATGGACTTCAGGGGCTCCGCATTTGCGTGGCCGGGTCGGTGAGTTTGCCATGGTTGTTCCTCTGTGAATAAATCAATTCCGATCGTGTCTACTTTGAGGTCGTCTTGGCGGGTGACGGGCTCGTGGTAGATCCTTTCACGAAGGAATTGGTTCGGTAAGTAATTGCGAACGCGAAGCGGGCCGTGTAACGGTTCACCGGCGTCAGATCCCCGTAGTTCGTGGGAATGGTGTGGCCTGGGTATAGTCCGGGAGGAAAGTCGGAAAACTGGCCCACATGAACGCCGGCAGATACGAACAGACGATGATAGAACTGTAAGCTTGGCCCGGCAAACAAGCCGAGCGACGATGCCTTTACGTTGGATTGGCCGAAGGCGAGAACGAGGCCGCTGGAGAGGTACAACCCGAACTCGTCGCCCTTGGTGTGTGACCAGTCTCCTGGAACGCGGTAATTCAACAATGCTATACCGAGCGGTGTGTAGGGGCCGGTCCCGTTCACCGAGAGGATATTCGTTGCGGTGTTGGAGGGGTCCTTTGCGTTGGCATAGGAGCGCTGCTGAATTTGGGTAAGAATTGAGCCCAGGGAGAGATTCAGAATGTCCGATCCGGGGCTGAACGTTTGGGAAAGCTGCTTGCCGGTGAGTGTGCCTTTGCACTTCTCGGTGACTACGATCTGGTAGTTGGTTTGAGGGCTAAGCGTGACGGAGACCGCGACCTGATGGAGGCCATTGATCCGGCGCTGCCAGAGGTCTACCTGAGCCAAAGCAAGCTGTGCTTGACTTAGCGTATCCCCGGGGTTCGGACACTGTGCCAGCAGGAATAGAATGGAACCTTCCTGGGAGGCCCCGCCTCTGAGCAGCGCCACCAAGGGATTTATCTTGGAATTGAATGCGGCATTCCAGGCGGCAATCGTGTCGCTGAGTGACACGCTTTTCAACTTGCCGTCGCTGCCCTTTTGCTGAGTACAGTCGAAGATTTTTGCCAATTCAGCGTTGAGACTAGTCACGTTCGACCCGACTTTTGCCATGGCATCGGAGCACGGCGACGCAATGAGTTTCGCCTGAGGCGCAGCTGCACCGCCAGAGGGAAGAAAACTTCCGGCATCATTTGGAATTTGCGGAGTCGCGATAAGGTTGACGTCATAGTCGTAGAGCAAATCGTTGACGTTCTTGACCACCACCTGTGTGTCCATGTTTGAATTGATGATTTGCGGGTAAGAGACTAGCTTCGGCGGCGTGGTGGACCAATCGACGATAATCTGGCCGCGGGCGCTGGTGCCGAAAGCAAAAGTCAAAACGGCGAGCAGGCAGGCTCGCGCCATTAGGAAAAAACTGGCTCGGGGAGAAGCCCCGGTGGATTGTTGATGGTTGCGTATAGACATTTATTTCCCTCCTGTGCAGCCAGCCGCTCCGGCTGGGTTGCTAATTCCAAGAGCGCAGATTAAACGCAGGAAGGGCCAAGTCAGGCAAGAATTTTCCTCAGCGTTTGCCTCCTGCATGAAAATTGTTGCGATTCCTGCTAAATTGTGTTCAATCGAAAGAAAGACGATGGTGGACGGCGCCGACATCACGAAGCTGCTCCAACGCGTGCGCGAGGGCGACCGGGTGGCGGAGGATGCTCTGGCGCGCGCGGTTTACTCCGAGTTGCGCCGGATAGCGGGGCAGCAGATGAAACACGAGCGAGCTAATCATACGTTGCAACCAACCGCCGTGGTGCATGAGGCTTACCTTAGGGTGGTACGGAATGGGAGTATCGAGTGGCAGGATCGGGCTCACTTCTTCAACGTGGCGGCGCAAACCATGCGCCGCATCCTGGTGGACTATGCGCGGAGCGCGAAAGCGGCCAAGCGTCCTGCGAGTGGCATTCGAATTGATTTCGAGTCGGCTTTGCTGTTTGACGAGAGCCGTTGTGAAGAGGTGTTGGCCGTGGAGGAGGCGCTGTCCCGGTTGGAGACCGTGGATGCACGACAGTGCCGGATCGTTGAATTGCGATTCTTCGCGGGACTGTCGGTAGAGGAGACAGCCAAGGCTTTGATGATTTCACCTCGTACCGTAAAACGCGACTGGAACGTTGCGCGTGCATGGTTGCACGGCCAGCTTTACGGACGATGAGTGCCTCGGAGCCACGCTGGGAGCGCATCAAGGAGATCTTCGAGGCCGTTCTTGATACGCCAGCCGAGCGGCGCATTTTGGCGCTCGATGACTTTTGCCACGAAGACGCCAGCCTGCGTTCAGAGGTTGAGTGGCTGCTGCAGCAGCATGAGCAAGCCGGCACCTTTTTGGAAAAGCCTCTAATCAATCTTCACCAGGCGAACTTCGGAGAGGGTGAGACTCTAGCGGAGCGATTCCGGATAATCCGCTTGATTGGGCGGGGAGGCATGGGCGAGGTGTATGCCGCGGAGGACCTGGAGTTGCGCGAACTGGTGGCCATCAAGGCATTGCGCGCGGAGATCGCGCTGGACGCTTGGGCGCTGGCTCGGTTCCGTCACGAGTTCAGAAGCGCGCGGCGTATTACACATCCTAACGTCTGCCGTGTATTCGATCTGGAGAGGCACTGTAGTCCCGATGGCGGATGGGTTCTGCTGCTAACAATGGAGCTCTTGGAAGGAGAGACCCTGGCGGAGCGGCTCAAACGCTGCCACACACTGCCGGCTGATCAGGTACGCGCGATGGCGTGTGGAATTGCCAAGGGACTAGCGGCCGTGCATGCTGTGGGAATTCTGCATCGAGACCTCAAACCGTCCAACGTGATGTTGGTGGGCAAAGCTAGGTCGGAGCGAGTAGTGGTGACGGATTTCGGCATAGCGCGTCTGCCGCGGGGAGAAGCAGATGTTACGATCACCCGTTCCTTAATGGGAACTCCAGCGTATATGGCGCCCGAAGTTTTGGACGGCTCGCAACCGACTCCGGCCTCGGACGTATTCTCGCTCGGCGTAGTTTTGCACGAGATGCTCCTCGGCGACCGCCCGACTGGTGCGCCGCGGCTAGACCAGATCGCTCGTAACTGGCGTCCGCTGGTTCGAAAGTGCCTGGAACGGGATCCGCAGGCGCGCTTTCAATCCGGGGCTGAGGTGCTGGAGGCTTTGGAGCAGTTGCCAGATCGCCGACGACGGCCTCTCCCACTTCGAGTCGCCGGTCTCATATTGGCTCTACTTACGATTTGTGTGGCCCTGTTTTATGTTTTTTCGCGCTTACCGAGACAGCAGCATGGAATATCACCTGGAGCAGCCGTGATCATCAGCCCGATTCAAAACTCGACCGGCGACCCGACTTTGGACGGCATCAGCGACCTGGTGACTCGGCAGGCAGCACAATCGGCGCGGGTGAACATTTGGGACTTAGCCAACTTGCCGGCCGCGCTTCAGAGAATGCGGCGCACGGAGCTTGATGCCAACGGTTGGCGTGAGTTGGCATTGCGGGAGCGAGCCGCTCTAGTCGTGTTCGGCAGCCTAGGACGTGTGGGTGACCGTTATACGCTGAACTTGCGCGCTGAAAGCCCGGCACGAACATCGGCCGCGTCGCCGCGAGCGTGGGACCATACGGCGACATGCAATAACCGTGCAACGTTGCTGGACTGTGTCAGCGACGCGGGACGGTGGGTAAGAGAAGTGTCTGGCGAGTCGCCAGCGGACATCGGAGTAGAAGATCGCACGCCCCAGGATGTTACGACGGGCTCTTGGGAGGCGCTGGAGTTGTATCGGGAAGCGAATCGGCTCTATACGGCAGGCCGGCGTCTGGAAGCCATAGCAGCGCTGGAAGAGTGCCTACGGAAAGACCCTGAGTTCGCGCTGGCGCAGTCGCGATTGGGCGATGTGTTATTAAGCTTGCGGCGGGACGCCGATGGTTTTCAACATCAGAAAGCGGCAATGGATGCAGCCGCTCACCAGCGGCTTAGCAGACGCGAGGAATTAGCCATTCGCGCGCAATATCAGCTTGAAGTTGGCGACTACCGCTCGGCGGAGGCGCCTCTCCTCGAATGGAAAAGGCGTTTCCCGTATGACCCCATGCCGCTATTCCATCTAAGTACGGTCTACAGGTATCTGGGGCGCTACGCCGACGCTCTTAAATCGGCTCAAGGCATGCAGTCGACGGGCGGAAAGCCGCGTCTGGTATGGTCCGCTATCGGGCACGCGTCTCTTTTTCTGAAGGACTATGCGCAAACGGAAGTAGTTTCGCAGCACCTTCGCGAGGCTGGAGAAGGCGAACTGGCGGACTTCTTCCTTGGAGTCGGGCGGTTTCTGAGATCGGATTTTCCTGCGGCACGCGAGGCCTTTGTGCGACTCGCCCACTCTTCGAATGGCGAATACGCTAGTTGGGGAAATTCCGTGCTCAGCGCGTTCCTTGCTGAGCATTCGTTGTGGGGAGAAGCGGCCAATGAGCTGAAGGCCGGTATTGCGGCCGACCGTCAATCCGGCGAGTCTGGCTTGGCGGCGCTCAAGATCACGCGGCGGGCGTTCGTCGAGTGGAGGCTTGGCAATTTAGGTTTGGCGCGAGCGCTAGCTCTCGAGGCCATCGGAGGAGACACTAGTTCAGAAGTCTTGCTCAACGCGGGCACCCTCCTGGCACGTATGAATATGCCATTGGACGCAGCGAAAGCGTTGGATAGATTCAACCCTCGCCTCACCGGCCCCCGCTTCGACCTGGCACGACTGCAGTTGAGAGGCGAAATAGCGCTGGCGCGCAGACAATACGACGCAGCCCTTAAAGACCTGGAGGCAGCCGCTCGCCTGGATGCTGCCGCGACGCCCAAGGAATACCTGGCCAACGCGCTTCTGCAGATGGGTGAAAAAGACCGTGCGCGTTTGTTGCTCCAGGAAATTCTGGATCGCCCCGCCATGGTTTGGTCGTACCCAGCCGCCTATTGGCCCGGAATGTTGGCTCACATCAAGCAGGTTTTAGAGCAGTAGTTCCCAATTCGAGAGACAGAGGAGATTTTCCATGCCCCAAACACCCGAAGACGCTTTTCGTCACATGGTCGCGTTCTATCTGACCGCCGCCGTCTTGGATACCGGTAGCGACACGTTACCCAACATCGCCAAAATCGTAAACACGCCCTATGCCAATCTTGCGAATGACGCAGATCTCAAGATCCTAGTCGGAATCGACAAGACACTTTATCTAACGCACCAAGACTACCTCAAAAACAACGGCCCCCAAGCCTCCGCACACCTGCGCCATTTTGTCACCTATGCAATGTCCGCTGACACAACAATATGGCCGGGACCGGAGCCACACCCCAAGACAAGTGAATTGGCTGCTGTGGTGGGCAAGCTCGTTCCCTGAGGGCCGGAACACCATGCGGAGATTCAATCGAGTCCTCATGTTGGGATTGGGATCACTGGCATATTCCCAGTCCATCCCCAGCGGCCCGGTGGATGTTCGCCTCCAGGTAGATTACGACCTGAACGATGTGCGGGCTAAGGCTGACGAACCCGCCATGCGAGCCTTCGCATGGCGGGCCTTCCACACGATCACCCGACCGGTCCCTGACGACGAACGATTTCCCATATGGATGAGCTGGTGCACCCGAAAGGATGTGCTGAGTTGCGGGTGCCCCGAACGGGGAGGAGGTTCGGTTCGCAGCTTGTCATTTAACGATCAAGCAAAACCTGGAAGGGTACTGAGCAAGGGCGTCGACGTTCTTTCTTCACTCTTCTACAGTCCTTCGGTGGTCCACTACCTGAACACTCAAAAAATCTACGACGCTCCGTTGGTTTCAGGATATCGGAAACAGTTAATGCAAAAGGCTAAATGCTTCGATACGAAAGGAGTTGGGCCTGGGGACCGGGACATTCCACCTCTAGCTCGGAGTTCGATTGTCGTCAAGCCGGCGTGGATTATCGTGAAACATCCCAAGCCAGGATCGATCGCCAAAATACCAGTGTGGGACGGTCAAGACGACCCGCACAATAAATCGATACTTGAACAGAGCCATTTCATAAACATGGCGGATTTCTCGCGCACGGTGACTTTAAACTTCCGAGGGCTCTCGCCGCGCCGGGACTGCAAGACCCAACCTCTTTATCCGCAGGAGGAGCCCGACGGTACTATTTCTCTGGTTGATCATTTTTTCTTCTACCAGGTCTGCGCCGTTGACACGCTCCCGGCCGAGATGCTGAAAATATGCGCAAGCGGTGTGTGTCCTTTGAGCGACGGTGACATCCTGGTCTTGGCCGGCCTGCATGTCATCACGCGACAGATTGATGACTGGACATGGTCCACGTTCTGGTGGCATGATCGCCCCACTCGCGGGCCGTTCGCTAAGGGGAGGCCTCCGGAGTTGAATGCCGATTCAATCTGGCGGCATTATCTCATGGACGTAACATTCGACGAGGACACGCCGCGCGAGGCGGACGGAAGCTCACGCGCGATCTTCAATCCGTATTTAGAGGCGCAGATACCGGATGGCTACCGGTCGAATTGCATGAGCTGTCACCGGCTCGCAGCGGTGCATTGCTCGTACCGTGGAAAGTGTGACGAGCAGGCTGCTAGTGAGAGATATCAGGGACTTTATGATGTCCACATTCCGGGGCGCGATGTTGGTTTTCCAGTCCCTATCCATGGTACCGATCGCACTAACGCCTTGTTCGATGGGGCGGTGCGCACTGGATTCTTGTGGTCGATTGCCGATCGAGGCGGCAATTTGGGCTGCCAGACACCGTAACTCTCTCAATACCCTGATACACTACTTGACGCGATGGACAAAGCTAGCGACTGTGCGTTGTTGCCGGAGCTCAGCCGATTGTCATCAAGACCTCGACCGTTCTGGATGGCAAGGGTGGAATCCTGCGTAACAAGATGATTGTCGTGGAAGGCGGGCGAATTGCGCGCGTTGCCGACGCGCGCGGGAAGGCGACTTACGATTTGACAGGACTCACCGTGATGCCGGGGTTGATCGATACGCCTGTGCATCCGGGGTGGCATTTCAATAAGGAGGGGCGTCCGGAGCAGGGCGAGGAGACGCCGGAGCAGTCTGCACTTTATGCGTCGGGTCGGCCATTGATGGCGATCTGCGCGACTTGATCAACGCGGGCGTGATTCCTGGGCCGCGCATTCTGACGTCGCTGCCTGCGGTTACGGAGAATACTGGGGATACGGAGAAAATCCGAAAGATGGGGCGGACGTGATCAAGCTGTTCGCTTCGTTTTGATCGAACGCCCTCACAAAGTGGAGTACACGTGGATGTCTGAAGGCACCCAGGGCTTTGCGTCACGCCGGTCAGTTCCAGCATCGACGTAGCGAGGCGATCGATTCGAGCAACCTCACCACCGGTTGAACAAGTTCGTCAAACGGGCGGAGGGCAGAATGAGATTGCTTCTTTGTGTGTGTTCCATCTTTCTTATGTCCTTGGCGCTGGCGGCTGTTGCCAGGTCCGAGGAGAATAGCGTCAGGTGGACCGGCTGGTTCTCTGACGAGAAATGTGCGTCTGCGCGAGCGGCGGCGACTGCGCCAGGAACTGCATTGAAAAGGGCTCCGCACCGGTATTTATCAGCGAGCAAGCCAGGGCGATCTTCCGGGTCAAGGATTATTCATCGGTCGTCGAGGATTTGGGATACCACATTGAAATTCAGTAACGTGAAGCGCCTAGCCTATCAGGGACCAGCCTGCGCGCGCCGAAAAGCGTCCAGCGAAAAGTAATCGAGTTCTCTACCGGCCGGCCTGGCTCGTGCTATAGTTCCTTTCATTCGAGGCTAGGCTGGGTGCATGCGGACGCGGATCGTCAGAAGATTCCTTTGGAGCGCCTTCGTTCTGTTCACAATTTCCTTGTTCGGCGTGGATCTCTACGTTACCCACGTCACATCGAACAACGAAATTGAGGACCTGCGCGCCGCTCTCACAACTCAAGCGCGAATCCTTGCAGCGCAGTTGCCGGCCGCGAGCCCGCACTTCGATACCTGGGTGAAGACTGCGGCCGCGCAATCCGGCGCCCGCGTTACGGTGCTGGATCGCAATGGCGCAACGCTGGCCGATTCCGAGCCGAATACAGAATCCGCAGCGCTACTTTCCGTGGCGGTTCCGGTGGACGCCGCGCCGGCCGCCACGCTCAAGCTTTCCCGATCGCTCGAACCTATCCTCGCCCGTGCGGGCGCGCTGCGGCTCCGTCTGCTGGCCGTATCTCTGCTCAGCCTCGCGCTGGCGGCCGGACTCGCATTTATCTTCGTGGAATCGTTCTCTCGCCAAATCTCCAGCCTGCGAGCTTATAGCGAACGTCTCTTGGATCCGCAGATTTCAGAGCAAGAGCTGCCTTCCGGCGACGATGACCTGGGAGCGCTGGCCCAATCCCTCCGGCGCACCGTGCCTCGCATCCGCGCGCTGTTGGAGAGCCTGAAGCTGGAGGGGGCGCGCCGGGAAGCCATCCTGTCCAGCATGGTGGAAGGCGTGCTCGCCGTGGACAAAGATCTGCGAGTGACCTTTTGCAATAATTCATTCGCGCGAACTATGGGCGCGCGCATTCCCGTGAGTCCAGGCATGCAGCTTCTCGAACTGGTGCGCGATCCAGCACTGATCGAGATCATGACCGATGTTCTCTCCACCGGCGAACGCGTGGAGCGCCGCCTTACTCTGTCGGCCGCCGACCAACATTCCTTTGAAGTGCTGGCCGGACCCTTGGCCGGACCCTCCACCCGCGGCGCGCTCGCCATTCTCCACGATGTCACCGAACTCGAGCGCCTGGAACGCGTCCGCAAGGACTTCGTCGCCAACGTTTCGCACGAGCTGCGCACTCCCTTGGCCGCCATCCGCGGCTATGCTGAAACTCTGCTCGACGGCGCGCTTCAGGACCAGGAGAACAATCACCGCTTCGTCGAGATCATTCAGGCGCAAGCCACCCGGCTCACCAACATCGCCTCCGACCTGTTGACCATCTCGGAACTGGAATCCAATCACGCCGCTCCTCCACCCCAGCCCGTCTCAATTCGTTCAGCCTTGGAATCCGCGCTACGCACCGTGGAATCCGGCGCGCGGATCCGCGGTGTGCGCTTGCTTTCCGAAGAGCTTGACGACGTGCAGGTGCTGGGCAACGAACTCCAACTTGAACAGGTGTTCGTCAATCTGCTGGACAATGCAGTCAAATTCAACCGGCCCCATGGCGAAGTACGGGTGGAGGTACATTCCACTGATGGCACGGCGCAAATTGTCATTTCCGATACCGGCATCGGAATTCCGTCCGAAGACCTGCCGAGAGTCTTCGAGCGTTTCTACCGCGTCGACAAAGCACGATCCAAGGAAATGGGCGGCACCGGCCTGGGTCTGTCCATCGTAAAGCATGTAATTGAACAAATGGGCGGAACCGTCGCCGTATCAAGCCAGGTAGGACAAGGTTCCCGCTTCACGCTAACGGTTCCTCGGTTCTTCAGTTCTTCAGTTCTTTAGTTCTGTTATTTCAACAGTCCCTAGCCCCCGAACCGATGAACCGAAGAACCGATGAACCGAAGAACGGTTTTTCTGTAACTCAATTTTAACCAGATTGTCATTTTTTGCTAACCCCACAAAGCTATCCTCAACACGCGGTCGCACATAAACCCGCAGAAGGAATGAGTGTGACAAAATCAAGACTCGCATTAGCGTTGTCAGCAATTTGGGTCGTTCTGGCCTCCAGCGCCAGCATGCCCGCCGAAACCATTAACGCGGCGGGCGCTACATTTCCGGCAGTTATATATCAAAAGTGGTTTCAGGAGTTTCATAAGCTACATCCGGATGTCCAGATCAACTACCAGTCGCTGGGATCGGGCGCCGGGATTCAACAACTCACCCAAGGCACCGTGGATTTTGGCGCGTCGGACATGCCAATGACCAATGAACAGCTTTCCAAAATCACCAAGGTCAAGGTGCTTCACTTTCCGACAGTGCTGGGAGGGCTTGTTCCCACCTATAACGTCCCCGGAGTAACCGCGATACTCAATTTCACTCCGGAATCGTTGGCGGGCATCTATCTGGGCAAGATCACGAAGTGGAACGATGCGGCTTTGAAGAAGGATAATCCGGGAGTGAACTTCCCGGACACGGAGATCCAGGTGGTTCATCGCTCAGATGGCAGCGGCACCACTTTCGTGTGGACGGATTACCTGTCCAAAATCAGCCCCGAATGGAAATCCAAAGTGGGCGCGGGAACTTCCGTCGCCTGGCCAACCGGCCTGGGCGGCAAAGGTAACGAAGGCGTGGCGGGGACAGTGAAGCAGACCGCCAACTCGATCGGTTACGTAGAATTGATTTACGCGGCACAAAACAAGATGGCCTATGGAGCGATAAGAAATTCGGCCGGCACATTTGTGAGGGCCGACTTCGATTCCGTTTCTGAAGCCGCCGCGGGAGCAGCCAAAAGCATGCCCGATGATTTTCGCGTCTCCATCACCAACGCGCCCGGCAAGAAAGCCTACCCGGTCTCGTCGTTCACCTGGCTGCTGATTCCCAACAAATTCGACAATGCCACCAAGAAAAACGCCATACAGCAATTTCTGAAGTGGATGCTGGCGGACGGCCAGAAGTTTGCAGCGGGCCTGGACTATGCGTCGCTTCCCCAGCCGGTTGTGGCGAAGGAAGAAAAGCAGATCGGTCTGATTCAGTAAGCATCCATTCATGGGAACCGCAGTTATCGCCGCGCCGCCCCAACCTGCGGCGCGTAGCTTCTTGAAGCGCCTCCGGGACGGCGATAAGGCCGCGCACCTCATCACTCTGATCTTCGCCGCTAGCGTGTTTCTGGTCACTGTCTTTCTAGTCTACGAGCTGTGGATTCACTCTTCCACTTCCCGCGCCAAGTTCGGTTTGGGCTTCCTGTTTACCAGCTCCTGGGATCCCGTCGCGGAGAAATTCGGAGCGCTTCCGTTCATTTACGGAACGGTACTCACCTCCTTCCTCGCCCTTTTGATTTCGGTTCCTCTCGCTGTAGGCGCCGCGATTTTTTTGTCGGAGCTCGCCCCACCCAAACTTTCCAATACCTGCACCTTCCTGGTTGAATTGCTGGCTGCGGTGCCCAGCGTGATCTACGGGCTGCTGGCAATTTTCACGCTGGTCCCGTTCCTAAGCAAGTACGGCGAGCCGTTCCTGAAAAACACCCTCGGATTTCTGCCTTTATTCAAGGGAGCCCCGTTAGGTTATGGCTTTCTGGCGGCCGGCTTGATTCTTGCCATCATGACCTTTCCGTTCATCATCTCCATCTCGCGAGAATCGCTGCTGGCTGTGCCCATAGAACAACGTGAGGCCGCCCTCGCCCTGGGAGCCACCAAATGGGAATCCACTTGGCAGGTGGTAGTTCCCCACGCGCGGCTTGGCATCATCGGGTCCATTTTCCTGGCGCTCGCCAGAGCTCTGGGAGAGACTATGGCCGTCACAATGGTCATCGGCAACGATCCCTCTATCCATGCTTCTCTGCTCAAGCCCGGTTACACCATCGCCGCAGTCATCGCTAACGAATTCACCGAAGCCACCGGTGATCTTTATCAGGGCGCTCTCGTAGAATTAGGATTGGTTCTGTTCTTGATCACCATCATTCTCAACGCCGCCGCGCAACTGCTGATCCTGGCCACCACCAAGAAAGGATCCAAGCAGGACTGATGGGCCCCGCACTTACAGGTCGCACCAGGCGCAGAAACCTCCTGAACAATGTAATGCTGGCCCTCACCGGTGTGTGTACTTTTATAACGGTGGCCGTGCTCTTCGTGATCCTGGGCTTTCTGGTTTGGAACGGCTTCCGCTCTTTAGATTGGAATTTCTTCACCAAGCTGCCGCTTTCCGCGGGTGAAACCGGCGGAGGATTGGCCAACGCCATCGTGGGCAGCGGCATCACGATATTGATCGCGGTCGTGATCGGCGTGCCGGTCGGATTTCTAGGAGGCATTTACCTGGCCGAGTTCGGCGGCAAGACTTTTCCGATGTTCGTGCGCTATACTGCCGATCTGCTGAACGGCGTTCCATCTATCGTCATCGGTATTTTTGCGTGGACCGTGATCGTAGTGCCGATGCACACCTTCTCCGCCTGGGCCGGCGGCTTCGCCCTCAGCCTGATGATGATCCCCATCGGGCTTCGCAGCACTGAACATTTTTTGCGCGCCATTCCGAATTCCCTGCGCGAAGCTTCGCTAGCTCTGGGCGCCACCAAAACCCGGACCATTCTGACCGTCGTGGTTCCCGCCGCCCGGCAAGGTATCCTGACCGGGTTGATACTGGGCGTGGCTCGAGTCGCCGGTGAAACCGCGCCGCTCCTGTTTACCAGCCTGAACAACCAGTTTTGGTCGGACAAACTCACCGAACCGACGGCCACCCTCCCCGTCATGATTTACAAACTGGCTACCTCTCCGTATGACGATTGGCACCGCCAGGCCTGGGCCGCCGGCTTGGTGCTTTTAGGGTTCGTGCTAATCACAAATATTGCCGCCCGCTGGGTGCTCTCGCGGGGGGCCTCGGTCCAAAGGGGGTAAGCTTGTTTTTATGGGCGCCGTACAAGGATCAGCCAAAATGAGCGAGATGATGGTTCCGCCACTTCCGCCCTCCAGCCCGCAAGAGGCGCCGTCGAAAGCCAAGTTGAAGACGGAAAAGCTGGATTTCTTCTACGGAACTTTTCAGGCGCTGCACGACATCAACCTGGAAGTTCCCGAGAAACATATCACTGCTTTGATCGGTCCCTCCGGATGCGGGAAATCCACGTTTCTGCGAACGCTCAACCGGATCAACGAAACCATCAAGAGCGCCCGCTACGACGGCCAGGTTCTGCTGGATGGCCAAAACGTGCTCGAGCTGGATGTAACCGATCTGCGTCGCCGCGTGGGCATGGTGTTCCAGCGGCCCAACCCCTTTCCCAAATCCATCTTCGACAACGTGGCATATGGGCTACGCGTTAATGGACTCAAGGGCAAACAGTCGCTGGGCGATCAGGTGGAACACAGTTTGAAGCGAGCCGCGCTTTGGGACGAAGTCAAGGACAAGCTGAACCAATCGGCGTATAGTTTATCGGGAGGCCAGCAGCAGCGGTTGTGCATTGCAAGAGCCCTGGCCGTGGATCCGGAGGTCCTGTTATTGGACGAACCGTGCTCGGCTCTGGATCCGATCGCTACCTCGAAAATAGAGGACTTGCTCTTTACGCTCAAGGATCAATGTACGCAGGTGATCGTCACCCACAACATGCAGCAGGCCGCCCGCGTGGCCGAGTTTACTGGCTTCTTCCTACTGGGCAAATTAATAGAGTTCGACAAAACCGAAATCATTTTCAAGCGGCCGGAACGAAAAGAAACGGAAGATTACATCACCGGCCGGTTCGGATGACCTTCCCCGTAGCGCAAATCTCCGACTTGCGAAACTAAATAGCTAAGGAGCTGTCTTTGGTCCACTTCAGAGAAGAACTTGACGAATTGCAGCGCCGCCTGCTCGAGATGGCTGGCCTGGTTGAGTCCGCCATCCATCAAAGCGTCTCTGCGCTCGTAGAGCGTGACGACCAGCTCGCCAAGGAAGTGTTGTGGAAAGAAGCACAGATCAACCAGAAGGACATAGAGATCGACGAGTTTGCCACACGCCTGCTGGCGCTCTATCAACCCATGGCGCGAGATATGCGCTTCTTGACAGCGGCGATCAAAATCAATGGCGATCTCGAACGCATGGGCGACCTCGCGGTCAACATCACGGAGCGCGCCCTGTCCCTGATGAAGGAGCCTCCGGTAAAGCCTTTGATCGACATCCCGCGCATGGCGGATCTGGCCGAGGCTATGGTTCGCAAAAGCCTGGACGCGCTGGTGAAGCGCGATGAGCAACTGGCGCGCAGCGTGCTTCTCTCCGACGACGAAGTGGATCAGTTGCGCGACGCCGTCTACAAGGAGCTGGTGGCGTTCATGCAGGAAGAAAGCACCACCATCCCGCGCGCCGTGGACCTGATGTTCATTGCCCACAACCTGGAGCGCATCGCCGATCATGCCACCAACATCGCCGAGGACGTCCTGTTTCTGATGAAAGGCATCGACGTCCGCCATCACGCCGAAGTTCGCGAACAAGCCGCCCACTTGAAGCAGTAACGTGGGGCATGCCTCCGGCTTGCCCAGATTTCTTACACTAGATGATTCGGATGGAACCCGTCTCCCACTACTACTACTCCCATCGCCTAAAGCTCCATTTCTGGGACTGGGGCCAGGACGGAAAACCTCCGCTCGTGCTGGTGCATGGCGGCTTGGATCACGCCCGTAACTGGGATTGGGTGGCGCGAACCCTCCGCGAGCATTTCCACGTCTACGCCATGGATCTCCGCGGGCACGGCAACAGCGCCTGGGCGCCCGGCGCGTTGTACAGCCTGGCCGAACACGTGCTGGATCTTTCCGCGCTGGTGGATGTCATCGACGATTTCCCGGTCACTCTAGTCGGCCACTCGCTCGGCGGTATCATCACCATGCTGTACTCCGGCATTTATCCCGACCGTGTCCGCAAAGCCGTATCCATCGAGGGCCTGGGGCTTCCGGCCTCGCATAAGGTTCACAAACCAGCACCCGAGAGGATGCGCAACTGGATCGAGGGCGTCCGCCAAACCGAGCGCCGGGAGCCGCACAGCTATCCCAACATCGAGGCTGCGGTCGCGCGAATGAAGGAGGCCAATCCCCACCTCTCGGACGATGTGGCGCGGCATCTCACCCTGCACGGCACCAACTGGAATGCGGACGGATCGCTGATCTGGAAGTTCGACAACTACGCCCGCAGTTTCCCGCCCTATGGAAACCGGCTGGAGGATCTGGGCGCGATCCTCGGCGATATCACTTGCCCGGTGCTATTGTTCTGGGGCATGGAAAGCTGGGCGCCGGATCCGGAATCGGACGGCCGCGCATCGGTAATCAAAAACTACCGCCTGGTGCGCGTTCCAGGCGCCGGCCACTGGGTGCATCACGATCGCCTGGACGTATTTCTAGAAGAAACCACGCGCTTCCTGCAGGAAAGTGTTACCGAACCGCGACCGTGAGGGAGGCGGTGCCTTTGATTTTCCACCGATTCTTATACTTATAGAGTGTTGAAACAAATCCGATCCGGTATGCTTCAATATTATTAGGAGCGCTCAATGCGAACCCTATCCTCATCGCTGGCTCTTCCGTTATTTCTCGCTCTCAGAATCTCCGCCGCGGATTTCTCCGCAGGCCTGAGCGCCTATCAAAAAAAGGACTACGCGGCGGCCGTCAAGGAGTGGCGTCCGCTGGCCGAAAAGGGCGACGCGCCCTCACAGTTTAACCTCGGACTCATGTACGTCGACGGCCTCGGCGTGCCCCAGGACTACAACCAGGCGCTGAGCTGGTTTGAACGTTCCGCGCAGCAGGATTATGCCAAGGCCCAATTGAACCTGGGCGCCATGTACGCAAGCGGTAAGGGCGTCAAGCGCGACTACGTTCAAGCGTATAAATGGCTCAATGTGTGCGCGGCCAAAGGCGAGCAGAAGTGCGTGGCGCAGCGCGATCTCGTGGCTGGGAAACTCAAGCCCAAGCAACTAGTCGCGGCCCAGAAGCTGTCCTCCGAATTCACCCCCAAGCAAGAGCCGGGAAAATCGGACCCCGACAATCCCGACAAATAATACACATGCGGATCAGAAATCAAGTGTTGCTAAAGCGACCCTGGCTCTTCCCTGTCTTTACTGTGAGCGGGGCCTTCTTCGGTCTTCTTAACAGACCACAGAATCTCGGGCCTGTAGCAATCGCATCAATTTTCGTTGGCGTGGTTGCCGTAATCAATGTCTGGTTCTTTGTCGCTCTGAGGCGGACGTTATCAGCTCAGAAGCCGCCCGA
>CABEDY010000118.1_pt1 | contig 32259 bp, 32 predicted proteins | sample 3423171 | NCBI WGS metagenome assembly CABEDY01 (sample SAMEA5534333, study PRJEB31848) | metagenome | biome: tundra; feature: field; material: soil | place: USA | collected 2013-05 | depth 0.15 m | reverse complement strand
CCCTCGCATGGCTCGGGGCCAGGGTGGTTCGCTATTCCTTCCCTGTACGACTCTTTCATTCGCTACTCCATGCCGGTTTATCCCGGCGCTATCCAGACCTGGGGGTCTGCCCCACTATGACGACAAGAATCCCCAGTCTTAGGAAAACTAAGTGGACATTGGGCAGGCGCTTTCGCCTGCCAACCGATATAATGAAAGTCGACAGGCTCTCCTTCGCGAGTTGTTTGCTGTGGCCCACTTCGACGCAAGATGGCAAAGGCCTGAAACCCTCCTAGCGATCTTTGATCAGCTCTCCGATGCAGTCTTCTTTTACGACAAGAATTTGCACCTGGTTGGCGTAAACAAGAGCGGCGAGAAGCTGTTTGGCTTATCCGCCGATGAGATGCTCGGCCAGCCTTGTTCGGCGCTTTTTCATGTTGCGTCTGACACTCCGCTGGATCCTGACGAATCAGCGTATGTGCCGACCGGTGCTCTTACCTTGTTGGATCACGGGCGCGAACACCGCGTGATTGTCCGAAGCATGGAGCTTCTGGACGAGGCCGGCCGGCTGGAAGGCTTGGTGGCAACCGTGACGGACCTCACCGAAAGGGCCCTGGAGACCGATCTCGACCTCAATGAAAGGCCTGGCGCCCGCCCGTCAGCCAAGAAATATCATCCGATTGTTCTGAGGAATCGGATGGTGGCCGCGGTGGCGGGTGCGGTGTTGTTGTGCCTCATAGCCGTATTGATTGTCAGCAGGTATTGGACACCTGGAAAGCAGTTAGCTCCGGAAGAAAAACGGCTGGTGGCGGCGCGCGAAGCAACGGCCAGGTTCAACGCCATGACGCCCGCTCAGCATATCGAACGGGCGAAGTTAGCTTTGCGGCCGGGCGCGGCCTCGGATGCGATCATGGACGGGCTCCGCCATCTCAAAGCCATTCCGCTCTCGGCGCCTGAAGCCGGCCATGCCAAGGCGCTCGAAAAGGATCTGACCAAGGCAGCTAGCCTGGCGAGCGCGCAAAGCCTGATTGATGCTTCATCCAACGGCGATGTCCGCGACGGCATGGATAAGCTGCAGCGAGCTGATGCAATTATTGGGGTGGTAATGCGGCAATATCCGGGCGATACGGACGCCTCCCAGCTTTCCAGCGCGGCGCAAAAATCGGCAGAACAGTTGGCCATGCACTTTCCACAAGAGTTCGCCTCCGCTGAAACCAAGCTGGTTGATTTCACCTGGGAGAAGGGCGGATTCGGAACGGTAATGATGGCTAATTTCACCATTCGCAACGGTAGCCCCGTGGATGTTGCGGACTTCAAGATTCGATGCCAGCACTACGATTCGAGCGGCGTGGTCCTGGATCAAAACGCCGGGACTGCGTTCGGTATCGTCAAAGCCCATGCCACTACCAGGATCCCAAACGTCAACATGGGTTTCCTGAACACGCAATCTGCTAATTCCCGTACTACTAAAACCGACTGCGAAATCCTGAGCCTCAAACTTGCTTCTCAGTCCGAGGCTTTGAGTTCCACGAGATAGGCCGGACTACGCTGCATAAGCTTCGTTGCTGGTACTAGCCGTACCCCACGTCCGTTAGTGTGAAATCTCGATTACCATACAAGAAGCCTCTCGGGGCGAGACCTCCGTCCGAATGGTCGTCAGAATAGTGCGCAATTCTACAACACCGCCCGCCGGCCGCAGTGGAACGATGCGGCGCCCGTTCATCTATCCGCACCGCAGCATCCGATCGGTTCGCATCACGCCGGGCAGGATTTTTCTGGCGGCGGTTACGGCAATTCTTCTCACGGTCCTGGTGGCCACCGAGCAAGGGAGACTTGTCGACGCACACAACTGGCTCACACGCGCCATCGTGGAGTTGGCGGGGGTGCCCGTGGTGGGTGTCGCAATGGCGCCGCTGTTCCCGGGCCTCGAACCGGCTCCGGCGGTGGTGGTGAGTGCCAGCCGTTTGGACGGCAATCCTTTCGAGTTACTAATCCTATTCGCTGTCGCGATGCTGGTACTTTTCGAAATCCATCGGCGTGTGCCGTTGGCTCGTGGCTTTGTTGTATTCCTGATGATCCTGCTGCTGGTTGCCACCGGAGTGGTGGTTTTCCATCCATCCAGTCAGTTTGGTTCAGTGGAGTTCACCCAGATCTGGATGCGGGGCGAGATGTTGGTCTGGCTACTGCTGCCCTGGTTTTCAGCCGCGATGTTTGTGCTGATTCACCCGCTGTTCGGCGCTGCTTGGGCGCTCGCAACTCAAGTCTACGGATTCCTGTGGTCCGCTGTCCGGCTGGCCTTTTCCATCTGCCTGATTCACTATTCCGGTATCTTATTCGTTCCACTGGCGTGGTTCGCCTTGGGATTGCTGGCCGACATGGTATACCTGGTGGTTTCCTATTCGATTGCTGTCGAGTGGGCATCCCGCCGAGCGTGGGGAAGAAGGGGAAGATGATCCTCCTGTTTATAGCGAAATTTTTCTTGGGGCTTGCCATCGTCGTGTTGACGCTGTACGCCATTCGTCATTATGTGTTCGCGCTCTGCCGATTGGCGCTTCGCCGTCCGCGCGACTTCATGGAACTGACCGGCTTCGCGCTTCCCCGCACCAGCGTTCTGGTGCCTATGCACAACGAAGAAGCGGTGGCGGCGGATATTCTCCAGGCGTTGGTGGAATGCGACTACGACCGGACCCGGTTGGAAGTTTTGGCAATCGACGATAATTCCGAGGACCGCACGGGCGCCATCATCGATGATTACGCCGCCAGGTTTTCAATCGTGAAGGCCATCCACCGCCACGAGGGCGCCGGTGGAAAGGCCGCTGCTTTGCTCGAAGCAACACGGCAGGCCACGGGCGAAGTGCTGCTGCTGTTTGATGCCGATTATTTTCCCGGACCATCCATGGTCAAACAATTGGTGGCCCCGTTCTGCGATCCACAAGTGGGAGCAGTGATGGGACGCGTGGTCCCTCACAACACCGACAAAACGCTGCTCGCGGCGCTGCTCGGCTTGGAGCGCGCGGCTGGTTATCAGGTGGGGCAGCAGGCTCGCTACAACCTGGGATTGACGCCGCAGTTCGGCGGAACGGTGGGTGGCGTCCGGACTTCCGCGCTGGCCTCCGTGGACGGCTGGAACACGGATTCGCTTACTGAGGATACCGATCTAACATTTCGGTTAGTCCTGCATGGTTGGAAGGTGGCCTACGTCAACCGGGCTGAATGCTACGAAGAAGTGCCCGAGTCGTGGCCGGCGCGCGAGACGCAAATCGCCCGTTGGGCCACCGGTCATACGGACTGCCTGCATCGGCTGTGGCCCTCGCTGCTTCGTTCCCGTTCGCTGTCTTTTACCGAGAAAGTAGATGCGTTATTCGTCCTCGCCTGCTATCTGACTGCTCCCGTCCTGATTCTGGGTTGGCTGGCGTCACTGGTATTGTTTTTCAGCCCGCAAATGCACTCCGTTCCGATACTGTCAGTCGCTTTGATGTTTGTGGGATATCAAATCTTCGGCAACCAGGCTACGTTCTTTGAATTAGGAATCGCCGCCTTGCTGGACGGCATGAATCGGCGGGTGTTGCTGATGCCGTGTAACCTCTTCAACTTTTTTGCAAGCACCAGCGCGATTTCGAAAGCCCTTGTCCGCTTCTATCTGGGGAAAGTTTGGGGTTCCGGAGGGCCGCCCTGGGCCAAGACCAGACGCTTTCGGACCAATGGCAAGGAGCGGCCATTCGGCGACGGCTCACACACCGCGCCGAAGCTGTTTCGTCAGGGCGCCAACGGCATATACACCTATAGCCGCAGCGGTGATTGATGCTTGACGTGATCGCATGGCGATTCATTGTCTTCACCATCATCTTCGCGGGATTGCTATACCTTCAGTTTTATCTCGCTCACCGGCAATGGAGGAAAATTAAGGGCCAGCAAACCTCTGAGATTGACGTCGGCTACGTCCGCATGGAGGATTACCTCGCGCAATCCTTTCGAAGGAAAGTGAAGGAGTGGCTGCAATTGCCGTCCACCATCGCGAGTGACCGGGAGCGGACCATTCTCAAGGGCCGCGAAACAATTCGTGTCATTACCGGTGGAATTGAATTCGGCTCGGGTGAGCAGTGCGATGACATCCTGGTGGTGGAAGGGGATTTCGCATGCGGCTCCGGCTGCCTTTTCGCGCGCGAGATCCTGGTGAAGGGGAATGCGCGATTCGGTCCGGGCGCGCAGTTGCAATCCGTGGCAGTGGACGGCGATCTGGCGCTCGGCTGGGATGTGAAAGTTGCGCGCTGGTTGGATTCGACGCGCGAGTTGACTATCGGGGCCAATTGCCTGGTGGGCGCGCGAGTCACCTCGGCCGGGATCATCAGACTCGGTCCCGGGGCGCAGGCCGCATCGATGTACGCGCCGCAGGTTGTCACCACGGCCTGGGATGGCGCGTTCCAGAGCAAAGAGACACCGGAGATGGCGAAACTTCCCGTGATCGCGTTCTCCGAGGATGCGATTGCCGCTCGCGAATCTTTGGAAGCCGCGGGGTTTGACGTGAAGAGGTTGATCCAGCTTGGATCGGACTCCTGGCTGTATAAAGGCGATCTTCGACTGCTGGCCGCGCTGCGTTTAACCACCAAGCTGGTGGTGAAGGGGAAGTGCGATCTACCGGACGCGTGCGTTTTGGAAGCGGATATACACGCCGATGGGTCGCTCAATATTGGCGCCAATTCAGTGTGCCGGGGAAATCTGATCTCCGGAAAGGATATTCACTTGGGCCCCGGCTGCCGGTTCGCCGGCGTTATTCATGCCGATGGTTCGGTACGGCTGGGGCAAGGAACCCGCGGCTTCAAAGACGACGGTATGGTAGTAGCGTTCGCCGGCGAAGTCCTGGAGGTGGAAAGGGACGTGGCGATCAAAGGAAAGCTGGCAGCCGGCGGACGGGTAATCGTAGAGAGCGCGGAGGCGGCCGAAGCGGGTGCCACCTAGTTTTCCCGCAACTGCTCAGTCTGCATTCTTGGTGGGGCGGTCCCCCTGGACCGCAGCCGACGCCCTCGTCGGCTTGTTGGGTTTGGAGAAAGCTGATTTCACCGCCGAGGAGCGGGTCCAGGGGGACCCGCGCAGACCTGGGGGTCTGCCCCACAAATCACCGGTTCGGCACGGTGACTGGAACTCCGGACGGCGTCGTCAATCCGCGTGACACTGGCCCAACCTCAAAGAAAACGCTGGCAGACACTCCATGCCGCTGGTAAGCGAGCAACTCGTCCTGGTAGTCGTATTTCAAAATGAAACCCCACTTCGGCGTAATCCACTTCTGAAAGAAAAAGTTCGGACCAAAGGATAGAAACCGGACATTGAGCGGAACCAGAGCAATGGTCTGGTAGGCGATCCGGCCGCCGCCCATTCCAGCGCCAATCCAGTATTTCTTCTCGGCTCCATACTGAACGGCGACTCCGCCGGATTTGGATGCAACCGACCCAGGGTAGTTCTGGTTGAACGAGATGTAGCCGCTCCAAATCGCGTGGCCTCGATAGTAGAGCGCGCCTGGGCTGAAAATATTGGCGTAACTTCCGTCCCCGGCGCGGATCTGGGATGCTCCTAACGTCCCAACCAGCCCTTTGACGCCTGGAATTGTGACCAGCCCGGTAGCGCCAATTCTGAATTGCGGCCACAGAAGAGCGCTGCCTGGCGGACTGCCGCCAACTCCCGCGATCATGTAAAACCATTTGTTGAAGTTGATGTAGGAATCCAGTCCGAACGTCGCTTGCGATCCGTTTGGACGCGTTTGGGTGGCGAAGCTGACGATCGGCGTGAATCGCCTCAAGCCGCGCGGCTTTAGGTGGCGAAACATGATTCTGCCTGTGGCGCCCGACCAATGCCCATAATTGTTGTCCACGAAGTTTTCGAAACCGCCAAACTCTATGTAGTAGGGCTCCCCCTGCGGGATTGGCCCGGCTTCCACCGGGGGCTGCTGGCCGGGATTGGGAAGAGGTTGCTGCGCCGGGTCGGCCGGCATTTCTCTCGCCACATCCATCAGCGGCAGCATCGGCCAGGTGGCTGCCTGCGAAGCCGCGCCGGTTTGCGCCAACGCACAACCGCTTATGAAAACCGCGGCCGATACCAGCCGCATCGTGAGGGTCATCAGGATGGCTCACTCTCTGTTTCTTTCGCCTTCGATGTTCCAGCAAGCGAAGCCAGCAGTTGAGCTCCCATCGCAACTAACATGGAATCGAACAAAAGGTTGAAAAGATATGCATGCTTGATCAGATCGAGGACGCCGTCGGAAACAGTGATCACGAATAGCTGTGCCAGCGCCATGACTGGGATCAAAGCGCACCATTCCAGGTTCAAACGCGCGAGCCGCTCCTTGTTGCGCACCCACCTTCTGGAAAGCAGCGCCAAGTACAGGATACCAATCGTGAGAACAACCCAGAGATTCCTGGGGAGAATCGCGGCACGGATGGAGCTCCACATAGCCCAGCTCCGACTGACGCTCAGCGGAGGATAGCCGGCGGATTTCTCGTAATTCCCCAAGGCGGCCCGAAGTTGAAACGCGCGCGCAACCGTTCGATTGAGGGCGCTGAGTAGCCGCCCTGGTCTTTCCACATAGAATCTGGACACTCCGCCAATGGTGACCGAGTCCCGGAATTTCCGCACAAATTCGTCATTGAAACGAAGCGAGTTGGGCTCGAACGCTGTGGATCCGGCGTATTTGGCGTATGCGCGATCCAGGCCTAACGCGGATAGATCGTCTTCGGGCGTTGGCGAGTCCACCAGGACGCCGTTGAATACCGAATTGTACAGGACAGCATCGCTGATCACGTCCGGCGACGAGATATAGAACTGGTATCCGCCGAAGCAGGCGATTAGAGAAAAAACCAGATACGACCGGAAGTACCGCACCTCACCCCACCGCTTCACCAGCAACCCTCCAAAGAAGAGAAAAACCGGCAATAAAACGATGTTCTGATACTTAGCGAGCAGGAATGCCGTGACGGCCGCAAAGTAGGCGACAAGCCAAACGATCCTGCGCCGGCCGGAGGACATTGCGCCGTATGCACAGCCGGCGACGGCCATGAAGAAGAGAAAGGTCGCCGACTCGCCGTAAAACGAGTTGAAGTATGCGATGTAGGCAATGTCAGTGAACGCGATTACGCCGAGAATGATGGCGCTGGTACGTACCGGGCCCGCGAATGGCTTGGAAGCGAACAAAAGAAAGAAAGCACATGCAGCAAAAACGACAACATGCACCGCGCCCAGTTCGAGAAGATCGAACGATGTCTTGCCCAGAAACCGGTTGATTGCAACCGGCCCAGCGATGAATAACAACTCGGAACTGATGAAGCCCGGCGGGGAGTACTTCCTCGCTTCCGCGGCATCCACCACGTAATGCCGGGTGAGAAATCCAAAGTACCGATCAGCTCGGTCCGTGGGCGCGTGCGTCAAGTCGAAGAAGACCGTGAGCCTCGCGAAATCACCGTTGTCCGCCAGACCGAGAATCGGAGGGATGAACAGCTGCCAGCAGACAATCGCCACCACCGCGATGGTGACTGTTCGCTCCAGGCTGAAAACCCGCCCAACTCTGCGCGCAGCTTCACTCCGGCTATTCAACAGGACCCATCATATCGACATTGGGTCTGGGGAGCCTTTCGAGGATGTAGCCGAGCCGCGACCGGCAGGGAGCGATACCACGGGTGCCGCTAGTTCCCCCGTTCGGACAGCGCTTCCTGCCGGTCGCGGCTCGGTTTTTCGTACGTTCCTACATGCTTTCCATTTTTGTTCGCGCCCGACATCATTCATAATATGTATGACGTGCCAGGCGAAACTGAACATCCAGTGCGCTTCCGATTCCCGGTCAAGTGGTCCACTCTGCTCGATCCAATCGCCGGCGCGCCGCTCGATGACGAAGCTCAGGTGGTAACGCCCCAGAACGCACGCGCCGACTCAACTGTTCAGTGGGCCATGGTGATTCCGAAACTGGCTCCGAACGCTGCCGCCCCACGTTTGTTGCCTGCTGCGGGACCGGAATTCGCCGCAACATTCGCCGCCCCCAAGTACGTCATTCCGAAATTTGAAGTGTCCTCCGGCGCTTCCTCAGTTGCAGTCAAGTTTTTGTTGGCCGTGTCCGTAACATTACTTCTCGTTCCGGGTTGGAGAAATATAGGCTCGCCCGGCGCGCGAGCGGTTGAAATTGAATCAACCATGAGCGAAAGCGGCTGGGCCCGCCAGTCCGCTGGCCCAGCGAGGCAGCTTGTATTGTATCGCGCTCCACTCAGCGCCACCGACTACCGGCTCGACTTCACTTGGAGAATCAATCCACAAGGCGTGGCCTGCGTATTTCGCGCCCAGGATAGTAACAACTACTATGCTGTGCGCATCAAACCAGTTGGGTCGGCATCCTCTCGCACGTTTTCGGTGGAGCGCTTCGCCGTATTGCGCGGAATCGAAAAATCGCGCGTCCAGCGGGTGTTGACGATGCCGGGTAAGAGTTCCAGCTTGCGCGCGGCAATGGATGTCGCCGGCCCCCTATTCCGGCTTTATCTCGAAGGCACTCAGGTGAGCCAGTGGACTGAATCCCGGCTGACTGCGGGTGGTCTCGGATTTCTCGAAGAAGCTGGCCGGCCGGCGGAAGTGCAGTCAGTGCGGATATCGTTTCCGCGGCAGTGACGTGCCGGACTTACATTCCGTTACATGGTTAAAAGCTCGCCTCTTGTAACTAAGCGACCATTCCGTGCGTACACTGAATTATGAAGAACTTTCGTGTGGGCCTGGTTTTACTGGCCGCTACCTTCCCAGCCATTGCTCAGACTTGGGATAACACCGGCAACCATCTACTGAACGGGACTTATTATTACAGGGAAGTGACGCTTACCTCGAGCGACGCCGTCTCAATCTACGGCACCATCACTTTTACGAATGGGAATTATTCGATCAACGCCGCGGGGCTTCAAGCCAGCCAGGGTACCGGCGCGGGACCTTACACGACCACCGGGACATATAGCATCTCTGCGAGTGGTTTTGGCTTCATCAACAATACAAATCCACTCGTTGGGAGTCCTGTATATGGACTGGTGGGCGCGGATGGCGTGTTTGTCGGGAGTATCACTGAGACCAGTGTCAACGACATCTTCATAGCCGCGCCGCTGGCTTCGCAAGGCACTGGCACGCTGAATGGCCCATACTCGATCTCTTACATGCAGCCCGGCGTGGAGTCGGGTGGAACACCGTACGGAGCCCTGCTCCAACTGAGCTCGAATGGTTCGGGCACAGTCGGGAACGTGGACGTCACCGCCTACGCCGACACCACCAGTGCCACCACCCAGACCATAACGGGAGTGAACTACACGGTCAGCAACAACGCATTCGTTGTGAACTTTCCCACCAACAACACGGGGCTGGTCCAGGGCCAGGAGTTTTTTTATTCGACTCCGGATGGCAGTTTCATATTCGGCGGCTCGCCTGAGGATTTCGACATGCTGGTGGGGGTTCGCACCGGAACTACGCCGGCGTTCGGCGGGCTCTACTATTCGGCCGGATTCGAATTCGATGAGACGCAATTCGACAGCAACGGAAGCATTGGCTATCTCACTTACTATGGATCTTTCAACGCCAACAACGGCCAGATTCTGGGACACCAGAGAATTCAGGACGGTGTGGATTCCGCCTACGGCTTCACCTACTCGGACTCGTATTCGACGGGTTCAGGTGGGAGCTACACTTCCCAATACCTCAACGTTCAGTTCATTGAGGGCACCAGCGGCGAGCAAATCGGGGTTGGACTCGGCACCACTCCGACCGTTACCGTGGCCGTGCCGGCGCCCAGCTTTACCGGTTCGGGTGTGTATTTGAGCCCGACAGGAATCGTGAATGCAGCAAGCTATTCTCCTTTCACTACGGGGGTTTCGCCGGGCGATTTCGTCCTCCTGTTTGGATCAAACCTCGGGCCCAGTACGCTGCAGGGCGCTTCGTCGCTTCCTTTACCAACCAAGCTGGACAACGTGAAAGTATTGGTCAACAACGTGCCAGCTCCCATTTCCTATGTCAGGTCCGACCAAATTGCCGTGATAGTGCCCTTTGAGACTACAGCTTCGGTGGCTCAGTTCCAGGTCATCAACAACGGACAAGCATCGAACGTAGTTACGGAGTTTGTAAATCTGACCACACCCGGAGTGTTCACCCAAGATGAAAGTGGATCCGGCTATGCTGCTGCCCTCCACGTCAACGGCTCTCCTGTAACGCCGGCTAGTCCGGCACAAGCGGGTGAGACAGTCGCGGTGTACATGTCCGGTTTAGGAACCGTGTTCCCCGCTATTTTGGACGGCGTCGGCGCGCCATCCAACCCGCCCAGCACTACCAGCAATACGTTTAACGCCGACATCAGTGGCACGACGGCGAACATTGCCTTTCAGGGACTGGCGCCTGGATTCGCCGGCCTGTATCAGGTGAATATCCAAATACCCACAGGTTTGACTGCCGGCGACAACTCACTCGACATCGGCGGACCGGACTCGTACGCGTCCGAAGCGTTGATATCGATTGGCGATCCCGCATCCTCGACTGTTCCGGCCGCTCATGCTCGCAAGCCAGTGCACAAGCGTTCTGCGATGCGCAAGCTTCCATTGGTGAACCTGCCCGCACGGGCTCCCGCGACGCCGTAGTAATTGCACTGCTGTTATGTTTGGCCGTGGGGCAGGATGCCATCCTGCGGCGGGTTGCCAACCCGCCCGGTTTGCGCCGATTGCCAATCGGCGCGCAGGTTAGGCAACCTGCCCTACACTCTATCAATGAACCTCCGGAGGCAACTGCGCCGTCATCCTTCCGTTTGCATCCAGAAGCTGCAGCACAGGTGTTCCGTCCGCGTTGACCTGAAGCACGATACGATCGCGGCCCTGCTTGTCTTTCAGCCTCAAAACCACCGAGCCATCGCCCACGCGGCCGAAATAAGCCCGCTGCGCGTCACCGCCATGCGTTGCGACAAACTTCTTGTATTCAGCTTCCTGCTGCTCCGGAGGAAGCGCGCCAATACGGGTTGTGGCTTCTACTAATTCTAGAATCGGATAATCTCCGCGATCCGAGATGCCGATGCCGGACCGCCGATGCCCGTCTTCTTCGCCGGCGTCGATGCTGAATACCTGGTCCTGCTGATACTGATCGAAACTCAGGTGGCCCCAGCTCTCCACCTTGCCCTCTTTGTTTTTGAATCCACCAAAGATCAAGCCTCCGTTTTCTGTTCCTTCGTCGTCGACGAAGATCACACCGGCGCTCTTGCGGTCCGGATGCGGATACTCCTTGCCTCGGATAAACATGCCAGGCGCATCGGTCTTATTTGAGAGGATCATTCGCAACGTCCCATCCGGTTCAATGATATTGATGCGGCGTACGTTGATTTCATCAAAGCTCACTTTTTTGGTGCGGCCTGCGAATCCCGACAACACAGTGACGGCGAACACAAAGGTCAAGATTCCGGAATAGATTGTGAGAAAACGTTGGTTCGGCATAGTTTCTTTGGACCTCCTGAAGCAGCTTACGCAGCGCCCGACGGTAGGGGTTCGCAAAAGATGCCACCAATAGCATGTTATTATTGACAAAATATGCCATCGAGGGCATAATATGAACTGGATGGCATGTGAGATCGAGTTCACTGACGAATTCGGTGAATGGTGGGACGGTCTGACAAGCGAGGAGCAGGAGAGCGTAAGGGCGTATGTAAAGCTGCTCGAAGATTACGGTGCTGCACTTAAACATCCGTACTCCTCGGGCGTGGAAACTTCGAAACATTCGCACATGAGGGAACTGAGGGTTCAACATAAGGGACGTCCCTATCGAGTCCTCTACGCGTTTGATCCACGGCGAACCGCGATACTTTTGATCGGCGGAGACAAGACCGGCAACGATCGATGGTATGAACTCTTTGTCCCAATTGCGGACAAGATCTACGACCACCATATCGAAGAGCTACAAAAGGAGTGTTGAAACATGGCCCGGAAGTTTAGGGAACTGGAAAGAAAGATGTCGCCTGCATCGATCGCGAGCAGCGACACAACCTACCAACGTCTCAAGCAGGATATGGCGCTTGAGGAACTCCGTGACGCACTCAGATTGACGCAGCAGCATCTCGCCCAGACACTCCAAGTCGACCAGTCGGCAATCTCGAAGCTCGAACGTCGAACTGACATGTACGTGAGTACGCTGGAACGTTTCATTGAAGCCATGGGCGGACGACTGGAAATCCGCGCCGTGTTCCCGGAGGGATCGGTACGCATCACCCAGTTTGAAAAACTTGCCGCCAAGGCAACTTAGTCGTGGTTTTCGATTTGTTCCGTAAACCATAGATCTGCGCGCCGAACTAATGGCAGCGGTATTCAACGAACATGTTTCCCCGCTTTCTTAAGCGCGGCCTCAATTGTTGCAAGCGGCAGCAGCAAAGATAACGGCGCGTCCAGCAGCGGCACAGCGCCATAGCTGGCATACCATCCTGCCGCCCTTTCGTTCTTCGCGTCGATGACAAGCACCACGCCGCCAACCTCCGCCGAGGCCGCGAGGCAGCGTCTGCCCGCCGCGAGCAGAAGTTGTCCGCCAACTCCCTGCCCTTCGAACATGCGATCCACAGCCAGGCGCGCCAAGCGGAAACCCGGCACATCATGGCGGGAAAGATGGCGTGCCAGCCCGCGCCGTACAATCTCTGGCGTCCAGGCATAGTCAACCGAGGCTGGGCTCAGGCTGTAGAAGCCAAGAATGGCCTTGTTGTCGGCACTGTCAATCGCAAGGAACGTTTTCGCCCCGCCCAACTCATGGCTCTTCCGGGCGTAACGGCGCAGGAATTCGTTCAGCGCTGCTTCGCCGCAGTCGAACGCTTCCCGATCATGCTTCTTGCTAATCGGCTCTTCGTGCCATGTCGTCACGGCTATGACCGCTTTGGCAACGCCCGAGCGGCTCTGAGCAGCTTTGCGTTCGGCGCAGGCGGATTCTCCAGCAGGTCGAGGACCCGCAAACTATCCCTCCCGGAGAGCTGCACATGATCCGCCTCCTCAATGACGGCCTTGGCGGCAAGCAAGGCGTGACGAAGGACAAAATCCGTCAGGTCGGTGTGGTTCAGCGCCACCGCCCGCAACAGCAGCGCTTTTTCCTCGGCCCGAATCCGCAAGGACAACCGGCTGTTCTCTACAACTGCTCTTCTCGACATGGCAGCGACTCCTCCCAATTCATGTACACATTCAAATAGTACAACAGAAACGAGCCTGAACTTGACGGACACGGGCGGACGGATCATAATCAGCCAATCTATGTCACCATCACTGGATCGACGGATGTTTCTTCAAAGGGCTGCTGCGGGGGCTGCCGCATTCGCCTCGGCGCGACGGGCTAGCGGAGCGAATGCCTCCGAGCTGAAAGCGGTTCATTCCGAGATCGACAAACATCACGACGAAGCCGTGCACCGGCTTCAGGAGTGGATCCGGCAACCGTCCATCGCCGCGGAAAACCGCGGCATGACGGAGGGTTGCGAGCTCACCATGCGGTTCCTGCGCGATGCCGGATTCGATCAGGTGCGGAAAATCCCCAGTGATGGTCAGCCGGGGATTTTCGCCACCTTGGACGCGGGCGCGCCTCGGACCTACGGGCTCTACTTCATGTATGACGTCAAACAGGCCGATCCCGCTGAGTGGTCCTCGCCGCCTTTCGAGGCCGCGCTAGTCGACAAGCCCGGATTAGGAAAAGTGATCGTGGGTCGCGGCGCCACTAACCAGAAGGGCCCGGAAGCGACACTGCTCGCCGCACTCCAAGCGTTCCGGTACGCGGGGCGCAAGCTGCCGGTGAACCTGGTTTTTGTCGCGGAAGGCGAGGAGGAAATCGGTTCGCCGCATTTCAAGCAGATCGTCCACCAGCCGGAGGTAATGGCGGCGTTGCGCAAATGTTCCGGCGTGTTCATGCCCATGGGCATGCAGGCTTTGGATGGCACGGTGTCCATCAACCTGGGCGCGAAAGGCGTGGTTGAATTGGAACTGGTTTCGAGCGGCGAGCGTTGGGGCCGCGGCCCGACGCAGGATCTGCACTCGAGCAATGAAGCCCGCGTGGACAGTCCGGCGTGGCATTTGGTGCAGGCGCTGAACACGCTGGTTGGTCCTGACGGCCATACGCCCGCCATCGAAGGCTACGCCGACAAGGCGCGCCCGCTGAGCCCGTCCGAAAAAGCCATGATCCGCGAAGCTGCCGGACGGATGAATGAGCAAATGACCAAGCAGCAGATGGGCGTCCAGCATTGGGTGCATGACGTGGACTTCCTGGAGTCGCTAGAACTGCTGGTCGCGCGGCCCACCGTAAATATTGAGGGCTTGGTGGGCGGATATACCGGGCCGGGAGGCAAAACCATCCTGCCGCATCGCGCGGTGGCCAAGCTGGATCTGCGCCTGGTCCCGGATATGACCGCGGCCGAAGCACTGGCCGCCCTCAAAGCACACCTTGCGAAACGGGGCTTTCCAGACATCGAAGTGAACATGACGGGCGGTTACGATCCCACCAGCACGCCCGCCGATTCCGCCGTCGTGCGCGCCGCGGTGTCGGTTTATAAACGCGCCGGAATCGATCCAATCTTGTGGCCGCGCCTGGCCGGCTCCTGGCCGGGATATGTATTCACCGGCGATCCGCTGCGGCTTCCAGCCGGCCATTTCGGGTTGGGCCACGGCAATGGAGCGCACGCGCCCAACGAATACTACGTCATCGAATCACGAAATCCGAAGATTGAGGGCATGGACGGAGCCGCGCGGTCGCACGTGGACTATTTGTACGAGCTAGCAGTCATCTAGCGCGACTGGCGCGCTCGGAACGCGTGTGAGCAGAGCGTCAGGATTGCATGGGCCGCTAGCAGCAAGGTGATCCAGAGAATCGGATATCGATATCGCGGAGCAGATTCGTGGAGGTAGTAGATGAGAGGAAACGTCGCCAAGAATATGCTAAAGTACGGTGCACACGGAAGCCTTTGTTTCCAAATCAGGTAAATGCCCACAAGCGATGCCAGCGTGAACGCATGTAGGTAAAGCCACCGTGCGCGCTGCCGCCGGTAGCCATCGAAACCTTCCGTCGACGGAAACCAGAAGAACCAAAAGCGCTGCGCGATCAAAGTTCCGGCTGCTTCGGCATGAGAGCGGATCCAATTGAGCGCGATATGAAAGCGCTCGCGATTGTAGTTGTACTCGCCGAGCGCGCGGACCTGCTCCGCTTCCCGGATGCTCGAATTCGGGTGAAATGTCTCATGACACCGATGCTTGAGGTTTTCCTCAAAGCTGTAGGACGCACAGTCATTGAACGATACATACAGTTCCAGGCCGAGATTGTCCCTCATCCCCGGCGTCCCAAGCTCGCGATAGTTCCGCACGCTCCAAGGAATCGAGATGGCCAGCGGCATCGCGATCAGCATGGCAACCCGGCCACGAATATCGCGTCTTCGCATCAAAAGCGCGATCCAGCAAAGATAGGGCAGCGCAACGACCGGTTGGAGGAGGAATATGACGCCTGCCAACACTCCCGTTGCAAGCGCAAACAGCGTGCTTGGCCTATGTGTCTCGAAGCGGTACACGCTCACAAAAAGGAGAAGGCTCAGAAGTCCCGCGAGATGAGCCTCCCATTGCGGCTCAGCGCCCGGTTTGGTCAGGAGTCCGAAGATGGCTGCAAGCACTCCAGCCCAAGCAGAAAGGCCAATCCAGCGGGCTGCCCAGGGGAGAAGCGCCAACCCCAGGCTCAGAGCCAAAACGGGCAGGGTCTGTAGCGCCAACCATCCGCGTGCGCCGTCACCTAGCGTTTTGAGCACTAAGAACTGCAGGAATGGAAGTCCCGGCGCAATGTGAGCCGTGCGACCGGTGGGTAACGCGCCGAAGGGGTCTCGAAACTCTCCTTCAACCAACAAATTGTGTGCAATCCGGATTGGTTCGGCGATAATTTCCACCTTGCGGTCACTACTATATCCCCGCCAAGGCCGATAATTCAGAAAACAAGCTGCGAAAAGCGCAACGGAGACACCGATCATGGTCCATTCGCGACGCATTCAGACTCTAGACGCTTCTGAGCGCCAAATTGTTATGCTTCCATCACGGGGCGAACTAGCGCGAAGTCAACGCTTTCAAATACCGGTAATAAAACTCCACGCCGTCATAAAACGAACTGACCCGCACTCGTTCATCTTTGCCGTGCGCGCGGATGTCATCGTGATCGATTGCGATGCCCGATATCCCGTAGCTCGGTATTCCCGCGGCGACTGTATAAATGCTGTCGGAAGCACCGCTTTCCATGTCTGGAACCACTGGCGCTCCGGGCCACATTTCATCCGCCACATGTTCCAAAGGCTTGAAAATTTCGGACGGCGGTGCAATGGGAGCAAACGACTGTTTCTCAGGGGCGCGCTCAACCGGCTCGCCGGTGGCCGGATCGAGAAAGCGCACCGACACCTTGGGATCGGCGAAGGTGCGAACCAGATACTGCCGGATTTCTTCCGCGGAGTGCCCCGGAAGAATCCGGCAATTGACCACGGCTTGGGCGGTCTGCGGCAGCGCGTTATTGGCGTGACCGGCATTGAGCCGGGTGGCGATGCAGGTGGTGCGCACCGTGGCGTTGTAATGCGGATCTTGGGAAAGACGGGCCACGGCATCCGGATCGGGCGGCGTCCGAAGAATGGCCTTCATGTCAGCGGCTGTTTGTTGGCTTTCCACCTTCGATAACTGCTCAAAGTAGGCGCGAGTCACCGGATTCAGCTCGAATGGAAACGGGGAACGCTCCAGGCGTGCCAGCGCATCGGCGATGTGGTAAATCGCGTTATCCGGAACAGGCAATGAGCTATGGCCACCCGGATTCTTAACAGTGAGCTGGAAATCGGCATACAGCTTCTCAGTGGCTTCCACCTCGACGTCGATCGGCTTTCCCTTCTCGGTCAGGATGCCGCCGGCATCGGCATTCAAAACGAAGCCAGCCTCGATCAGATCGCGGTGGTTCTTCAGCAGCCAGTCGACGCCGTTGAACGACCCACCCTCTTCATCAGCGGTGAGAGCAAGGATGATATCGCGATTCGGATGGAAGCTTTCCCGTTGGAACCGGATCAGCGTGACCATCAGGATGGCGTCGTTCACCTTCATGTCCTGGGTGCCACGGCCGTAGAAGTAGCCGTCTTTCTCCACGAACTGGAACGGGTCGGTAGTCCAGTCCTCGCGGCGGGCTTCCACGACATCCAAATGGCCGATGATCAGGATTGGCTTGCCGGGCCCGGTTCCGTGTAGCCGAACAACCAAGTTCCCTTTACGGTCGTTCGGCCCCAAAACCTTTACGTCGGCCGGTGCGAATCCCGCGTCCAGCAGACGCTTGGCCATGGCTTGTGCCGCGGCAGTGGTGCTTCCCACCGAATCGGTTGTGTTGATCTCAATCAGTTGCTGAAAGATGTCCCGTGCTAGCGAACGGGTGGCTGCATCCGGTTGAGCGGCGCTGAGGCGTGAGAAAAGTACTAAGGCGCCGATTCCGGCTAGTCTTCGATATGGCATTGTTCCATCCATTGTTGCAGAGCTAAGGTCACAGGGCGCGGGGGCAAAGTAAAGATGCGTCATCGGCCTGTAGATGAGCGGCATTTGCGCCGATAGATTTGGCAGCAGCCATTTGTGTGGGGGGCTGCTTAGCGCCCGATCCGATGCTTTCCTCCTAACCCATCGGGTCGGGTTTTCACCGCGAGACTCGAGTCATGACGACGATTCTCCTTGTGGCCTTGGCAAGTCTCGCGGTGTATTCCGCGGTATCGCGCCGCCATCAGTGTGCCCACAAGAACCCGCTTTGCCGGCGTCAGCGCCCGTGCCTTCTCTGCTACCGCGAGTTATTCGACAGCGTTGGATTCATGGGGCGCGTCGTAGGGCAAGCCTCCGGCTTGCCAAGAGGGACAAGCCGGAGGCTTGTCCTACTGCGCTGGCGGAAGTTGTAGCCGGAGCTTGCGTTCCCGATTCAGTCGCCCTGTGGCTTCGCGGTCTAAAGCGTCTAGCGAAACCAACCGATGCCCGCCGTCGGGTTCTACATAATACAGCGCGTTATCTTGTACCGTCACCGCGACGGCGGAATGCACAGAGCCGTCCCTGAGCACGATGGCAAACGCCTGTTCTTGGTCGGCCGCAGCGGGTCGTTGGTATTCGTGAATCTCAGACTTGGGAGGAGCGCTCGGCTCCGGCGGTAGCAGGACGTATAAAGGTGGTTGCGGAACCACCACCACACTCGGAGCGAGCGCATAACCTTCGTAACCATAACCGTAATCGCTGAGGAAAAACGGAAACGCGCTCGGAAAATATCGATGAGGTTGCGTCGCGTGCCTCGGCGGAATATCGGAGCGGAAACCGCCCTGAGGAAAAGCACTGGTCGCTCCAAGGAGAATCACAGCCAGTAGAATTTGCGCTCTCAATTGCGGCCTCGTTTCCATAATAACTCCGGCCTGGTCACCTGATTTGCGTGTAGGGCAGGATGCCATCCTGCGCGCGGGTTGATAACCCGCGCAGTTTGCGCCGATTGGCAATCGGATTGGCAATCGGCGGCAGGTTGGCAACCTGCCCTACAGCCCGAAGAGCGGTGTATCATCCTTACATGCAGCTCACGATTGCCGCATTGCTCTCCGTGACGGCCACTCTGGCAGCCACTTCCGGTCTCGAAACGGTTGTAAAGATCGATTCCGGCTTGGTTTCCGGCAGTGGTACCGCCGTCCGCTCCTACAAAGGCATCCCTTTCGCCGCACCGCCGGTGGGCGCGCTGCGCTGGAAACCGCCGCAGCCAGTGAAACCTTGGAAAGGCGTTCGGATTGCCAAAACCTTTCCGGCGCTGTGCCCGCAATTCCAGTTCGTCCCTGGCCCGCAGAGCGAAGATTGTCTCGGGCTCAACGTGTGGACTCCGGCGCGCTCGGCTTCCGAAAAGCTACCGGTGATGGTGTGGATCCACGGCGGCGGATTCGTACTCGGCGGAAGCTCGCAGAGCGCTTATGACGGGGAAACGCTGGCCACAGAGGGCGTGGTGGTGGTCAGCATCAACTACCGCTTGGGAATTTTCGGTTTCCTGGCGCATCCGGAACTCAGCAAGGAGTCGCCGCAAGGCGTCTCCGGCAATTACGGACTGCTGGACATGGTCGCCGGGCTCGAATGGGCGAAGCGCAATATCGCGGCGTTCGGCGGCGATCCGAACAACGTGACTATTTTCGGCGAATCGGCGGGCGGCACCGCGGTTTGCCTGTTGATGGTGGTGCCGCAAGCTCAGGGGCTGTTCCATAAAGTAATTGCGGAAAGCGCCTGGGGAATGTTCAACCCAATCAGCCATCTCAAAGAGTCCTGGTATGGGCGGATCGCCATGGAGAAGTTCGGGGAGGCTCAGGGAGACCTGGCCACGCTCCGATCGAAGAGCATGGCCGATATCATCAAAATGCTGGGGCCGCCGGCGATTGGGGATGACAAGGCCGATAAGGGCGAAGCCTATGTGCCGGTGGTGGATGGAGTGGTGTTGCCGGATGACCCGGCGCGGCTGTTTTCCTCGGGTAAGTTTGCCCATGTGGGCTTGATTGCGGGTACCAATGCGGACGAAGGCACGCTGCTGGGAGGCCCGCCCGTCCACAATCTAGCGGACCTCCGCAAATATGCCCAGAAGACTTTTGGACCCCAAACCGACGGCCTGCTGGCAATCTATCCAGCGTCCACCGATACCGACGCATATGACGCGGCAGCGCACATTTCAGGCGATTACGAGTTCCTGCATGGTACCCTATCCGTGCTGCGCGCGGTTTCGAAAGGTCAACACAAAGTCTTCCAATATCAGTTCACGCGCGTAAATGGCGTCGGGCGCAGGCTAAAGTGGGGCAGCTTCCACGCATCGGAAGTACCCTACGTTTTTGGCGTGCTTCCCGATTCCGTTTACGGAACCACCGCTAGCTTCATCGGCGATTTTTCCGTGGATGCCGACACATACAACGACGTAGACGCGCGGCTTTCCAAGGCGATGGGTCCAGCTTGGGTTCGTTTTGCAAAAACAGGCGACCCGAACGGCCCGGGCCTGACCTCCTGGCCGGCCTTCACTGAGGGCAACGAGAATTACCTCGAATTCGGCGACAGCATTGTAGCCAAAACCGCTATGCGCAAGAAACAGCTCGATTTCTTGACCGATTTCAACGCTGCCCAGCGAAACCACGGAGCAATAACCACCAGTCGCTAAGAGCGAGAACCCCGAAAAGGCCGAACCGAAGAACCGAGCAACCGAATAACCGAATAACGCGGTGCCTGGAAGGGCGCCGCTTACAGGGCGTCGCCCGATATGATACAGTTGTTACCGCCTGCAGCAACAAATCGCTTCCAGATTGGCTCAGGTGGCTGTGCCCTAAAGAAGCGCAACCGTGACGCCGATCACTACCTAGTACGGAATCTGCCAGCCAAAGTACAGGGATTTGAATAAGAGGTTAAGGAGCCCCTATGTCTGCTGCCCCATCAATCGCATTACAGCCGCCGGCCGCCAAGGCTGTTCTCGGGAAAAGTGTCGTGTTCAAAGGACAGATCGAGAGCCGGGAAGATCTGATCATCGAAGGCGATGTGGAAGGAACCATCGAGATGATAGAACATCGCCTGACCATCGCCGCGAGTGGAGAAGTCAAAGCCACCGTGATGGCACGTGAGGTGGAAGTGCTTGGTTCCATCGAAGGCAAAGTGGAGGCGGTGGACAAGGTCTACATCCGAAAGGGCGCCAGATTTATTGGCGACGTCCACTCCGCCGGAATCGTAATTGAAGACGGCGGGTTCATCAAGGGAAATATTGACTTATCGCGGCAGCCCAACGAGATCCCGAGCCAGGAGCGCCCTGTTTCATTCTCCGCGGATCCCGAGCAGGCTCCCGAATTGTCCGACACGATTTTTGCCGGCTGAAGATTGCTGCAAGCATGACCGCGGGGACTGGTGCTACGATGGCCTGTCATCGCTAGCATGCCGCGATACTCCGCATCGTTTCTGATTACGTTCGCCTTTTTGTGCGAATCGCAAACAACTGTTCCTGAACCGCGGCTCGGTTTCTCCAGTACCGCGCTGGTTGAGGAACGCAAGAACGAGGCGGCGTTCAGCTCCGAACTTTCGATAGAGTCCATTTCGGCGCTGCACCTTGCACTGACGAAGAGGCCGCATATTGCAGGAACGCCTGCCTCCAATGCCGTCGCGGAGATGCTTCGCAAGCGGCTGGCGGAGGCTGGTCTCGAAACCGAGGTTCACGAATTCTCGGTCTATCTCTCAACCCCCGAATCAATCGCGGTCGATTTAGTCGAGCCATCCAAGGAATCATTGAGCGTTCGGGAGCCTGCCAACCCGCTGGATCCAGATTCGGCGAACCCCGAGCTCGGGCCGGCATTTGTCGCCTACTCGGCCTCCGGCACAGTGACGGCGCCGGTTGTGTACGTCAACTACGGGCTGCCTCCGGATTATGACCAACTGGCCGCGGCGGGGGTCGACGTAAAGGGCAAAATCGTGATCGCCCGCTATGCGCGGAGCCATCGAGCGGTGAAGATCCATACCGCCGAAGAGCGCGGCGCGGCCGCCATCATCATTTACAGCGACCCCGCCGATGATGGCTACGCCAAGGGTCTGGCGTGGCCGGAGGGTCCGTGGCGCTCCGATTTCATGGTGCAGCGCGGCAACGGCAAATACAGTTGGTTCTGGCACGGCGACCCTTTGTCGCCAGGAGTGGCAGCGCGATCGGGCGCGGCAGTGCTCGAGCCAGCCACCGCACCCACGCTTCCCCGCATCCCCGCCGTCGTTCTTTCTTCAAAGGAAGCCTCGAAGATCCTGGCGCAATTGCGCGGTCCAGCAGTGCCGGTTGGCTTTCAGGGCGCGCTGCCGTTCACCTATCGCCTGGGTCCGGGTCCCGCGGTTGTGAAGTTGGATGTCCATATGGACGCCGGATGGCGCACCATCCACGACGTGATCGGCCGGCTCCGTGGACGAAATCCCGAGCGCTGGGTAGTGCTCGGCACCCATCACGACGCATGGACCTTCGGCGGCATGGATCCGGGCAGCGGCACGTCTGCGGTGTATGAAACAGCGCGGGCGCTCGCGGCGCTGCACAAGCGCGGCTGGGTCCCGGACCGTTCCATCGTGTTCGCATTCTGGGACGCCGAGGAGTTCGGACTGGTGGGATCAACCGAATACGCAGAGGCCTTCGAAAAGCAGTTGCGCGAGAAGGCCGTGGCCTACATCAATACCGACTTGTTCATGCGCGGGCAATTTGGCGGAGGCGGCACGCCGTCCTTGCGCGATTTCCTGGTGCAAGTAGCCAAGGACGTTCCAGGCCTTGCTGGACGCGGCAGCGTCTACGACGACTGGCGCTCCGGCCAGTGGCAAAAGCAGCCTGCGGAACGCCGCCGCCGGGGTTCAAAGGATTTCGAAGTGGAACTGGCGGCGCTCGGAAGCGGTGCCGATTTCGTGGCTTTTCAGGATTACCTGGGCCTTCCGACGCTCTCGATGCAGTTCGATTTCGACGGCAGCTATGGGACCTATCATTCCAATTACGACTCGCGCTACTTCGTGGAACACTTCAGCGATCCAGGATTTCAGGTGGCGCGTACTATGTCGCAAATGTTCGGCTTGGCCGTGATGCGCCTAGCCGACGCGCAGGTGTTGCCGTTCCGTTATTCCCATTACGCCAGGAAAATATCGGAGTTTCTGGATAGCGCGGCGAGTTGGACGCGCGACCAGGACGGCAATGAAATAGCTAAGCTGGATCTGGGGGCCTCGAAAGCGCTTGCGGCGGAAATCGCGGCGCGGGCTGAGGCGCTGGAGCATCGCGCGGACGCTGACTTGGAGGCCGGACGGGGCACCGACGAGGCGCGCGCATCGCTAAACGATCAATTGGCCCACCTGGAGCAGACGCTGCTGGATGAAAGCGCGAGCCCCGCCGAACGCTGGTATCGGCACGTTATCTATGGCTGGAACATCTATTCCTTATACGAGGGCCAGCCGCTGCCAGGCCTGGCTGAGGCCATCCGGTTGAAAGATCCGGCGCGGATCGCGAAGGAAACGGCGCGGATCGAGAGCGCACTGCGGCGTATGCGGGCCGGTCTGGATCAATAAAAGGGCTTGCTACGCGGCGAAAGCGGCATTATTATTGGTCGAGAGTCAATTAGCTCTTCAAGGAGAAGCGCATGACACAGTCGCAGCTAGTGAAGCACCTTGCCGAAGAATGCGAGGTTAGCAACAAATTGGCGAAGCAGATGCTTGAAACGCTCGCCAGCACCGCCGTCAAAGAGGTGAAGAAGACTGGCGTATTCGTTGTGCCGGGACTGGGCAAACTGGTTCGCGTGGATCGAAAAGCCCGTATGGGACGCAATCCGGCCACGGGCGAAACCATCAGTATTCCCGCCAAGAAGGTGGTGAAGTTCCGCGTCGCCAAAGCCGTGAAAGATGCGATCGTACCTGCGAAGGGCAAGAAAGCCGTCGCTTCTTAGCCGACCGTTTCCGCCCCAGCAATAGAAGAAGTCCCTGAAGCCAAGTGGATCGTCGTGCCTTCATCCTCGGGTCCGCTGCGGCGCATGTTCTAACTGCGCAGACGCGAACTCCCTCATCGCCCGGTCCGGATCGCCGCGTGTACGAGTTGAATCGCGGTTGGTTATACGGCGAACCTGCTGAAAAAGTCACGCTGCCGCATGCCAATGTGCGCCTGCCGTGGCACAGTTTCGACGAAAAGGCGTTCCAATTCGTATCCGTCTATCGGCGGCATTTCCAGGCGCTAGCCGGCTGGAAAGGCAAGCGTGTGTTCGTGGATTTCGGCGGCGCGATGACGGCCGCGACGGTGACCGTGAACGGCCACAAGTTTCCCGAATACAAAGGCGGATACACACCGTTCTCGTTCGAAATCACGCCGCACCTCAACTTCGGCGGCGACAACGTGCTTGCGGTTGAACTGGATTCGAGAGAGCGCAGTGACATCCCGCCGTTCGGCGGCAACATCGATTATTTGACTTTCGGCGGTATCTATCGCGATGTCCAGATTCGGGTTGTGCCGCAGACGTTTATAGAGAATGTCTACGCGAAACCGGTGCGGCAGCTTGAGGACAATCGCGCGGTGGTGGTGCGGTGTTATCTGAATGGCCCTCTGGAACGTCCGGTCAGAATCACTGCGGAGCTCCGAGACGGCAAGACCGTCCTCAAAACTGCCAATATCACAGTGGCGAGCGCCGCGCCATATCATGACATCCAGATCGAATCACTGGGTGCGATCCAGCTTTGGGATCTGAAAAACCCAAAATTATATGAGGTGTTGGTACGGACGGATTCGGAAGACGAGTACCGCACTAGGATCGGCTTTCGTGATGCGAAGTTCACCCCATCGGGGTTTCGGCTGAACGGCGGACATGTAAAACTGCGCGGGCTGAACCGGCACCAGACGTTCCCGTATGTCGGCGGGGCCATGCCGGCTCGCGTCCAGCGGCGTGATGCGTGGATTCTGAAGCACGAGCTGCACTGCAACATCGTCCGCACTTCGCACTATCCGCAGTCACCCGATTTCTTGGATGCCTGTGACGAGCTGGGATTGCTGGTTCTCGAAGAGATCCCCGGCTGGCAGCACATCGGGGATGCGGAGTGGCAGAACATTGCGGTCCGCAATGTGGGCGAAATGATCCGGCGCGATTGGAATCATCCTTCGATCGTTCTGTGGGGCGTACGCATCAACGAATCGCAGGATAATCATGATTTCTACACGCGTACTAATGAACTGGCGCACTCCCTCGACGACGCGCGGCAGACCGGAGGCATCCGCTACCTGCGCGATTCGGAGAAGCTGGAAGACGTTTTCACGATTAACGATTTTGGCTTTCCGCTCCAATCGCCGAATCATCCGCTGTATTTGAACACGGAGTTCAATGGCCACATGTATTCCACCAAGCGCTTCGACAATGTCACGGTGGTAGCGGAGCATGTCAGGCGGCATGCGCGCGTGCACAATCAATTGGCTGGGGATGACCGCTATGCAGGCGGTATCGGCTGGTGCGCGTTCGATTACAACACCCACCCGAATTTTGGTTCGGGCGATCACATCTGTTACCACGGGGTCAGCGACATTTTCCGTATTCCGAAACCGGCCGCTTACTTCTACAAATCGCAGTGCGATCCGGAGGAGGAAGTGGTTCTCGAAGCCGGGTTCTTCTGGTCGGACGGCGACAAGCCGGAGGCCGCGGGGCCCGGCCCGGTGCCGATCCTGTCCAACTGCGATCATTTGAAAATCTATGCGGCCGGCCAACTCATCGAGGAAATTGATCCCGATCGTCGTGCGTTTCCGAATCTGAAGTACCCGCCTTTCACCATGGACCTGGGAACTTTCTGGGACCCATGGGGTGATTTGAAGATCGAAGGTTATCTCAAAGGGAAGCTCGCGAAAACGCTCACGCTTTCCGGTTCGGGCAAGGATGCGGACTTCAAGTTGCTGCCGGACGATAAGGAGCTGGCCGGCGACGGGCGGGATGCGACACGCGTGGTGTTCCTAGTGACGGATGAGTTTGGTAACATCCGGCCCTTCGCAACTGGTGCGATTGCGTTGTCGCTGACTGGTCCCGGAGAAATCGTCGGCGAGAATCCGTTCGCGCTGGCCGGTGGCACCGGCGCGGTTTGGATAAAGGCGGCGGAATCAGCTGGTACGGTTCGGCTGACGGCACGGCATCCATATCTGGGCACTCGCGTGATCGAGATTGAAGTCAGGCCCGCGCCGGCGGAATTGATTTGAGCGAGCCTGCCGAAAAATATAGCAACAACCGGTCGCTTACGCTCGCGGTTCAGAAAGAATGTTACCGAACCGCGACCGTGAGGGAGGCGGTGCCTTACGCCGATTCTTTCACGGGTCCTGAGAGTGAGCAAGGGGCCAGGTTTACTTCGGGATCTCTCTCAATTGCGCGTGCAGAGAATATGGCTGGGCAGTTGAGAAGCTTTGAACCGTCCACTTCATAAAACCGCTCTTGGTCACTGTCACTGTAAAGCCCAAGCCAACGGGAGAGATTTGCAAGGTGAGCGGTGTGACACCGGCGGGGATGGCATTGATCTCAACTTTGGCTCCGCTCGGTTCTGACGTGATGGTCACCACGCCTTCGTTCGATCGGCCGTTGGGCGCCTGCACGGTCGCGCCCGGATTCAACCGCGGCCCACCGGCCGGTGGTTTAGGCGGGGCAAGAGAATTTTGGGTGAGCAAGCTGCTGTCGAACGCAAGGCCAGCGATAACCTGTACAACGATGTTGGGCGGATCAGGCATCACGGTGTCATGAACAGTATTGGTAGCACGGACGGATTGAGGCGGGACAAATTTCTTGGTTGATGCTCGTGACGATCTGACCAAAGGCTGCGAAAGGGCTCTCGGTGCTATCGAATGTCTCGGTTCATAAGGCGGAAGATTTTCGGTCGACGGCAGAGCAGGAGAACCAGAAATCATAGCAGCAGGTTCTGGCGCTGGAGGAGCAGATGATGATGCTGCAGGGCTGGTGATGGAGAGCGGCGAGACCGACACCATGGATTCACTGGCCGCATCGCCCGAGGCCCCGATCGTGTCCAGCCTGAACTTTACCTTCTCCGTAAAAGAAAAGGAGGTGTAGGTTACGTTGCCCGAGCGAACTTGGGCCGACGTCAAAGGCATATAGAGAGGCTCGCTGCTGCCATCCCAAGCCTCGCGGCTACTGTCCCAAATCACAAGGTTCGCGTCCTTCGCATTCACAATCACCGGGGCGGATGGATTCCACGCAACCAGGAATTTGGTCCCATCCCGTTTCACTTGTAATCCCAGGCTGGGCGAAGCAGCTACCTTGGCGTGGCTCGCGGAGCGGTTCCAGGTGAACACGCGAATACCAATCACCAGTGCGAACAGGGCGCTGACGATTCCGATCTTCACCGGAATGCTCATTTGCCGCACGATTTCGGCAAACCTCAGAAGAAGACCGGTGAGCGTGGCGAACCTTTCTTTTTCCACGGGCTCGGCCTGGGTTGGCCATCCCTCGGAGACCAGCTTCGCGGCCTCGAAAGGAAACGTGAGGCTTGAATTGGCGGCAACGGAATCATTTTCCCAGAAGAAAAATCCGCCCGTGGACCGGCCGTTGCCGCCGGCTGCAATCACTAGGAAAACGCTGCCCGGATCTTTGAACCATTGCTGGATAGTGTCCAGATCCTCGGGCCGAAGGTGAACACGCTGATCAAAGTCGGTGCGGTAGTAACCGGCGATTTTGCAATCGGAAGGACACCTCGCAATGGCTTCAGCAAGAGACTCGGAGGGTAGCTTGAAATGTGGATCCGATGATTTTTGTTCGCCCGGCAGGGGGATGAAGTCAACAATCCTGATGGCGCCTGGTTTGGATCGCTTGCTTCGAATCAGCAAGCCCCCAATTTCCCCACGCCACGGGGCAGCCTGGGAAACCTCAGCCTGCAGTTGCTCAATCACATTCAGGCTAAGCAGAATGCGAACCGGACAACCGGGGTATGCCCATACATAGGATTCCGAGGTTGCTTGATCCAAGGACGGAACCACAACACTTCTCCGCTTTTATTACAGCATAGATTTCCACGCACGCAGCGGCAGCGCTAGCGTATTGTGAGGTGGTTCTTAGGGACCCGAGGTGAGGCGAGTGATGTTGCGGAGGATTTTGGAGGAATGGTTGGGGCCGCGCCGCGTGGCGAAGCCCCTCGAAATTTGTTACCAGCGATTATTGTTACGGCGTCCGCCGCCGCCACCGCCGCCGCCGCCGGAACCGCCGCGGTCCGTCTTCGGGCGCGCTTCGTTGACGTTCAGAGCTCGACCATCCAACTCTCTGCCATTCAGTTCGGCGATCGCGCGATCGGCATCCGCGTTGACGCTCATCTCAACAAATCCGAACCCTCTGGCCTGCCCAGTGTCCCGGTCTGTAATCAGGTTCACTTTCTCAACCGTTCCGTATGCCTCAAACATGGATCGGACCGCATCTTCGGTAGCCCCAAAGTTGAGGTTTCCTACGAAAATATTCTTCATTTCCTTTTTCCTTTTAGTTGGTTTGTGTATCGGGGCAGGATCGGACGAGAGCGGACGGGCCGGACTTATGCGAAGATGCCAAATCAGTGACATTAGTACTATACCATGGATATGAATAATTGCCAAGGGCTTCTGGCCGATCTTCCGCCTATTCTTTCCAGCCGCTTCTGACGATATAAGAACGGAATGTCCTTTTGGCCTGAAGATTTCTCGACTTGCACTTTGAAAGATGTGTTGGGATGGCAGGCCGAGAATCGCGCGTGGAACAAAGAACTTCGTCTCAAAACCAACACACTGGTGAACAGCCGATTGGCCAAAAACATAAGTCAGGACGACTATCTGGCGACTCGCAAGCTGGTGCATGAGGATGCCGCCGAGTGCCGGCGCCGGGCAAACATAATCGACGCGCAAATTGCCCGGCACAGGGTTGGCCCAATGTTTCGCGACAGTTAAGGGGTAGGCCCCCGGCTGCGCAAAAGGTCGATTGCGCGCTCGACTGATTCCTGCCATACTTGAGACACCTCGATCAAGAGCCTCGTCGTACACGCAAGCGCTGGGCGTTCCTCTTCGTTCCAGGTAGAACGGTGCCAGTGACTACCAACACCCACGAAGTGCGGAAAGGTGAATCCAAGCTGCTGAACTCTACCGACGTGCTCGCGTCTATCCGCGATCTTATCTTACACCTTCATCGGAACAATGCTGTCCAGGCAGAATCGATTGTTACCGATGTTGCCGGATACCTAAAAGGCGTGATGCAATCGGGCGCCGATCCGGACAGCGTCGACATGCTACGAACTCAACAAACCATGTTTGCGATCGACGAGGTGCGCATGCTTCTATCGCAGCGTGATTTCGACGGCGCGGCGGTAGCGGCGAGGGATGCCGCAAAAGAGTGGAGGCAGCAGCCGTCACAGACTTAGGTTCGAACCGGTCGTAGGGTAACGATGTGGACATGGTGGTGGTATTTTGATATGTTCGTGTCGTAGAAGCGAGCGGGAGTAATTCAGTGGTAGAATGCCAGCTTCCCAAGCTGGACGTCGCGGGTTCGACCCCCGTCTCCCGCTCCAAGGTTTCAATAACTTGGAAAGACCCAGCAACTTCTTCCACTCCATTCCACTCCAATAAGCCGCAAAGACGCTGTTTTCGAGCTTCTCCGCCGCCTCGGCGCGCTTTCCGATCGCCGCCTTCGTGTAAACATCCAACGCGACCCCAATCCCATTTCCGCGCTGGTCGGCCGCCACCTTCGGATCAACGCCGGCTTCGTGACCGAGGCTGGCATGTGTCCCGCGTAGCGCCTGAAAACCCGCCCAACCGAGACCGATCAGATCCAGCTTGGGCATCATCCCGCGTCGCCAAACGTTGTCTCTCCACATGGCGTTTCCGGATTCTCCGAAGCGAACACCCATGCATCTTTGCTACTGCCTACCAAACCCATCCACTCTTGCACGAGACAAGCGGTTTTCGGCGGAACCGCAACGGGCCTCCGCGACGATGTCGTCTTTGGCGTATCGATGTCGCCGCGGTATAGCCGCTGCTTGATAATAATGCTCCGGCAGTCCTCGCTTACATGTTGGCGCTGCAACCCCAGAATCTCGCCCGGCCGCATGCCGGTGAAGATCGCCAGGTGCACGATGACACGCTCACGGAATTCCAGAACAGCGATGTACTGCTCAACCTCCCTTCCTGTTATGGCACGGGTTGGCTCAACCGCCGCCTCCCTTGGGGTGTGAGAGAGCGGCCGTCGGGTCGCGGTCTATGAAGCCTTCCGCCAGCGCCAGCTTAAAACACGGCGCGCAGATCCCAGCGCAAATGCGCCACTGAGCTTCGGGATAACCCCTTGGCCTTTCGGTTCAAGAAGGCTTGTAGCGCATTCAGAGAGATTGCCCGCAGCCGTGTGTCTCGGAACACCGCCAGGTGATAGTTCATGCGGTCTTCCGTCGTCGCTGCCGTCGAACGCTTCCATTTGGAGCGCAAGAACGGCAACGCCGCTGCGTCAAGGAACTGGCCAAAAGTGACCTGTGGATCGGGATCGATGGCGAGCTTCGCGTTCACCTGGTTCATGAACTCGGCTTGCTTCTGCTGCGCATCGCTCTTGCTCATTTTTGAAAATAGTCCAGCGGCCACCAGTGGCCGCGAAAAGCGTGATGCCGGATGGGAACGTGAATTCGCCTTCGAAGTAGACGGTTTCTTGGGTATCGACGAGAGTTTGTGGCACACTCAAATTTAATAATGGGTGAGACTCAAGAAGCTAAGCGGGGGCATTGGAAGGATAGTTTCAATGCGGTTCAAAATGAAATCTGGATAGACCCGGTTCTGCCCGCTAAGCTCTATCACTATTCGAACCTCGCCGCTGTAAAGAACATTCTCTCTAGCCGGGAAATGTGGCTTACGAATATACGGTATGCAAAGGGTGATGCGGACGATGGCACTTATTGGATCAACGTGTTCAGGCCGATCATCAATCGAAAGAGCGTGCCTGACCCCGTCAAGCGACTCTTTTATGGCGAGTTCGCATTCGGCCTAGGAACCCTGTGGCACGAGTTTATTGCCTGCTTCAGCCCGGAGCCTGAATTGGAGGAGCAGCGGAAGAACTACGCTGATGACGGACGAGGTTGTGCGATTGAGTTGTCGTTTGATTCGCTGCACGCAAACTGCGATGGAGGGAAGGCATATGCTTGGATGCCGATGCTATACGATCCTGCCAAGCAGGTGGCTAAAGCGGAAAAAACTATTGACGCAGCGATCATGCTAGCGCGGAGCGAAGGGATTACGCGGCAGGAAAGAGACACTTACTGGCAAGAGTATGCGTGCTACGGCTTTCTTCATTGTGGACTTCGATTCAAACATCCTAGATTTTCGGCTGAAAAAGAATGGCGGGTATTTCGCAGCGCATTGGACTTAAGTGGTGCGAGGTTCCGGCAAACAGCGAATGGCAGAATTCCCTATTTGCCGTGGCCATTGCCCCCGGAGTTGGTGACAGGGGTCATTAAGGGACCGGCCTGTACATCGTCCGACGAAGAATTGGCTGAGTTGCTCGCGTCGGGCGGCTTCGCCACGCATGTTCGAACACACCGTCCCGCAACGTTCGCTGTGGTCTGAGGCCAATCGATCAAGAAACAAGGAGCCGCCCAATAAAGCCCCGTCCTTATGGATTTTTCGGATACCCTGCTGCGATACCCCTGATATACTCACGGAGAATGTCATGCCCTTCGATTGCCGTAATTGTGTTGTCGCTGGCGTTGGTGAGCGCTCAGTTGGTACATGGGCAGGACGGACCACCCCCTACTGCGAACATTCAGGACGCCGTCTCGAGTCTTGTAAAGATGCACGACGCGTGGGGACCGAAGGCGAGTTCGCCGAACACGCGGCTCACCATCAAAGAATCCGCACGCTCGGGACAGCTTATTAAATTTCGATTGTACGCAGAAGGTTTGCCGAAGGATGGGATCTACACAATTGTGATATGGCCCGTCACTCAAAAGGGTCCGAGCAAGAATCTAGCGGGGGTGACCTTGGATGAATCTGGTCTGGCAATCTGCGCGGGGAAACCCGGCACTTGCGGCGGCGACAAGCCCAACGATCCGATAGACCTCACCGTGCAGCCGGTTCCTGGAGAGCCTTTGCGTCTTGGCCTCGTTTCGGAAGACGGTGCGACCAAGGTGTTCGCCAAGGTGGTGCCAATTCCATTGCGCGGAGAGGATCGAGGCTGTGCCGTTGAGGGAGTTTTGCTCACGCCGGGGACCGAGGTGGTTTTGATCGAGGGTTCAGGTTTCCCCGCAAACGGCGAGTTGCAGATGGATTCTGACTCGGAGGGTGAACGCCACGGTGAGAGAAAGAAGGCTGACGCGGACGGGCGGTATGTGAGTGCGATGCTCCCGTATAAGAAGGGGGTCACACGAGGGACCTTAAAAGTGATCCTGAAATCGGCAGATTGTTCGCCGTCGATAAAGGTTCCTTGGGGCAGACACTAGCAGACCCCACCCATTCGATTCCCTTGATTGCGTCACTACCAACTCGATTGGCAGTCCCGAAGGACGTCGTTGGAAGGACGCTGACGATGACGTAATTCGCTGGCAAAAACTTGATGACGGCCAGCTTGCGTGGCTTCTCGTCCGCTCCGGCTAGGCTTCCAGTTTTCCCTCGGGAATCCACACTACATTTGCACTACATTAAGAGCAAGTTCAAAAGAACCCCAAAAACTACAGTGTGTTTGATGCACCCGCCATTAAGCCGCGAAAGCGCTGTTTTCGAGCTTCTCCGCCGCCTCGGCGCGCTTTCCGATCGCCGCCTTCGTGTAAACATCCAACGCGACCCCAATCCCAT
>CABEDY010000114.1_pt1 | contig 32692 bp, 31 predicted proteins | sample 3423171 | NCBI WGS metagenome assembly CABEDY01 (sample SAMEA5534333, study PRJEB31848) | metagenome | biome: tundra; feature: field; material: soil | place: USA | collected 2013-05 | depth 0.15 m | reverse complement strand
GTCTGGAAGACGCTGGGCGAGCCCATCGTCAATGTCTCCTCGCGCTATTCATCGGTGGATTGGAACCGGCAGCGCATGATGGGTCTGAACAACATCGAGTTGATTACGGATCGGCCGCTTGAAGTCAACCTGCGCGAGATCAGCGAAGTGAAGAAGCGCTATCCCACTCACGCTTTGATTGCGTCGCTCATGGTGGAATCCAAGCCCGAAGCGTGGCGCCAGATCGTGCGGCAGGCTGAGGATGCCGGCGCCGATGGTCTTGAGCTCAATTTTGGCTGCCCGCACGGTATGAGCGAGCGCGGCATGGGCAGCGCAGTCGGCCAGGTTCCCGAGTACACCGCGATGATCACCGGTTGGGTGAAGGAAGTGGCGCGCACTCCCGTGCTGGTGAAACTGACGCCCAACATTTCTGACATTCGCATGGTTGCGCGCGCGGCGAAAAATGGTGGTGCTGACGGCCTTTCTGCCATCAATACCATCAACTCCATCACCGGCATCGACCTGGACACCCTCACTCCGCGGCCGGACGTGGGTGGCCAATCCTCGCACGGTGGCTATTGTGGTCCCGCCGTGAAACCGATCGCACTCCACCTGGTACAGCAGATCGCATCTGACCAAGCATCGCGGCTGCCGATCTCAGGCATCGGCGGGATTTCGGGCTGGCAGGAAGCTGCCGAGTTCATCCTGATGGGCGCCGGCACCGTGCAGGTCTGCACCGCTGCCATGCACTACGGCTTTCGGATCGTCGAGGATATGATCGACGGTTTGAGCAATTGGATGGACGAGAAAGGTTTCCGCACCCTCGACGATTTCCGCGGCTTGAGCCTGCCGCGGGTGGTGGAGTGGAAGAATCTCGATCTGAATTACAAGATCATCGCGCGTATTCATCCGGAGAAATGCATCGGCTGCGACCTCTGTTACACGGCCTGTTGGGATGGCGCCCACCAGTGCATTCATCTCGATCGAGTGACCGGCGGGAACGGCAACAGCCACCGCACGCCAGCCGAAATAGAAGCAGAGAGCAACCGCCGTATCGCAACCACGCCCATCGCGAAACTCGACGGAGCCGCCCTCGATACTGGGTCGACCCCGTTGGCGCGAATTCCTCGCGTGGATGAAGACGAATGCGTCGGTTGCAACCTGTGCGCGCTGGTTTGCCCAGTGGATGGCTGCATCACTATGGAGCGTGTCGACACCGGCCGGCCATTCGAATCCTGGGAGCAGCGCATGTCGAAACTATGAGCATATTGATCCGAAACGGCACGGTGATTACGGCGGAGTCCACGTTTCCCGCCGACATTTTAGTGGACGGCGAAAAGATAAAAGAAGTGCGGCCGGGCATTCCCTCGAACGCGGGCGATACCGTGCTGGATGCCACCGGACTCCTGCTGCTGCCGGGCGGAATTGATGCGCACACCCATCTCGACATGCCTTTCGGAGGCACCACGTCGAGCGACGATTTCGAAACCGGTACCCGGGCTGCGGCCTTCGGAGGAACCACCACCATCGTGGACTTTGCGATCCAGGCGCGCGGTACCCGCATGCGCGACGCGCTGGACACCTGGTGGAAGAAAGCCGAACGCAAAGCTTGCATCGATTTTGGGCTGCACATGATCGTCACCGATCTGGGCGGCGCGGGCCTGGAAGACATGGACGACATGGTGCGTGAGGGCGTGGCCAGTTTCAAACTGTTCATGGCCTATCCGAACGTCTTGATGGTGGATGACGCCACCATTTTCCGCGCCCTGTCGCAGACTGCTAAGAACGGCGCATTGATCTGCATGCACGCCGAGAATGGCGGCGTGATCGATGTGATCGTGCAGCGTGCATTGGCCGATGGGAAGACCGCACCCATCTATCACGCCCTAACGCGGCCCACCACGGCCGAAGCTGAAGCCGTGCACCGGGCGATTGCCTTAGCGGAGATTGCGGGAGCGCCGGTGTACATCGTGCATCTGTCATCGGAAGATGCGTTGAACGAGGTGCGCGAGGCGCGTGATCGCGGATTGCCGGCCTTCGCCGAAACCTGCCCGCAATATCTGCTGCTCTCTATTGAAGAGCTCGAACGGCCGAATTTCGAGGGCGCGAAATATGTGTTCACGCCGCCGCTGCGCGAGAAGAAAAATCTCGGAAAGCTCTGGGACGGCCTGAAGCATGACCATCTGCAGGTGGTTTCGACAGATCATTGCCCATTCTGCTTCGAAGACCAAAAAATACTTGGCAAGGACGATTTCACCAAAATCCCCAATGGCGGTCCTGGCATCGAGAACCGGTTGCAGTTGATCCACCATCACGGCGTGAATCAGGGAAAACTGACGATAAACCGCTTCGTGGAGTTGGTTTCCACCACCCCCGCGCGCATCTTCGGCATGTATCCGCGCAAAGGCGTGCTTGCGCCGGGCAGCGACGCGGATATTGTTTTCTGGGACCCGGCGGCAGAGTACACCATCAGCGCCAAAACGCATCACATGCGCGTCGACTACTCCATGTTCGAAGGCTTCCAAGTGAAAGGCAATGTGCGAACGGTAATGTCGCGCGGCGAAGTGATCATAGATCACGGCCAGTTTTTGGGAAAGGCCGGCCGCGGCCAATATCTAAAACGCCAGGCGCGCGGCGGCGCGTGGGCGTAAAATAGAAGCAGTCCGCATGCTAACCAGGTACATCCAAGCCGCAATATGGATCTATTTCAGGATTCGAGGGGGTCTGGGCTAACGAATCTACGCTGGAAACGTGCCGCCAAGAGCTTCAGGACGTACTAGAAGACTGGATCTTGCTCGGTGTATCTCTGAACCACGAGCTGCCGATCGTGAATGGGATCGAATTGAAGTACAGCGAGGACCGGTCGCTCACGCTCGCGGCTCGGTAAGCTGTCCCGCCAAAGGTGATGAGGACGCCCCGTGGCGCACGCACTCCTGCGTGCCGCGTTCACACTCGTGTGAACGCCTGGGATTCGGTCGCCATTGGATCGGCGTCTTAAACGGAGTTCCCATGGGCCTGCTGTCCCACCAAAGGTGATGAAAATCTTGTGAAGAGCCTTTTTCACTTTCCCCTGATTTCGGGCTGTGCCAGTCCGGCGAGCGCTCAATGACTATGCGCGTGATGGCGTTGCCCGGCGTGCCGTTGGTCCGCCGTAGTCAGCGTGCGGCGCGCTTCCGCCGGCGTGTCAAGCTGGCGGCGCAGCCAGGCCCTCAACTCATCGACGCCGGTACCGTCCTTCAGATTTGTAAACAGGAACAGTCGATCGCCCCGCATTTTCCGCGCGTCTCGATCCATTACTTCGAGCGATGCTCCCACGTGCGGCGCAAGATCAATCTTGTTGATCACCAGCAGATCCGACCGCGTGATCCCCGGCCCACCTTTGCGCGGGATTTTGTCGCCACCCGCCACGTCGATTACGTAGATGAACGCATCCACCAATTCCGGGCTGAATGCGGCCGCGAGATTGTCACCTCCGCTCTCGACGAAAATCAGTTCCAGGCCCGGATGCCTCCGCTCCAGTTCGGCGATGGCCTCCAGATTCATGGAAGCGTCTTCGCGAATAGCGGAATGTGGGCAGCCGCCCGTTTCGACGCCCAAAACGCGATCCGCCGGCAGCGTCCCCTGACGAACCAGAAACTCGGCGTCTTCGCGGGTGTAGATATCGTTGGTGACTACAGCGAGGCTGACCTGCGGCCACAGCGCCTGGCTCAGCACGTGCACCAACGCGGTTTTTCCGCTGCCCACGGGCCCGGCCACGCCAATTCGAAATGCTCCGGTCTTATTCACGCTCACCTCTCAAAATAGGAAATAACGTTGCGCCAATGGCAGCACGCTGGCCGGCTCACACGCTAGCAACTCACCGTCGGCGCGAACCTCATACGTTTCTGGATCCACTTCAATGCGCGGCGTTGCCGAATTGTGGATCATATCCGCCTTGCCGATCTTTCTGCAATTCTGCACAGTGACCAGGCGCTTGCGCAGGCCCAGCCGCTCCACATGCGGCATGGACGCTCGTGCCACGAACGTTGCACCGGTGGCTTGCGGCACGCCGCCAAACGAACCGAACATCGGCCGGTAAAGCACCGGCTGCGGCGTAGGAATGGACGCGTTCGCGTCGCCCATGACGCTCCATGCGATGAAGCCGCCCTTGATCACCATTTCCGGTTTCACTCCGAAGAACGCCGGATTCCAAATCACCAGATCCGCTAGCTTACCGCGCTCAATAGAACCAACTTCGCGCGCGATCCCATGCGCGATGGCGGGGTTGATCGTATACTTGGCGATGTAGCGCTTGGCCCGCAGATTATCGTTCTGCGACGAATCGCCGGCGAGCGGCCCGCGTTGCACTTTCATCTTATGCGCCGTCTGCCATGTTCGCGTCACAACTTCGCCGACCCTGCCCATCGCCTGTGAATCGCTGGACATCATGCTGATGACGCCCAGATCGTGCAGAATATCTTCTGCTGCGATGGTTTCTTGACGGATGCGGCTCTCGGCGAATGCGACATCTTCGGGCACCATCGGATTCAAGTGATGGCAAACCATCAGCATGTCGAGATGTTCAGCGATGGTGTTCACCGTCAGCGGGCGCGTGGGATTGGTGGATGACGGCAGAATATTTGGAAGCCCGGCGATCTTGATGATGTCGGGAGCATGCCCGCCTCCGGCGCCCTCCGTGTGATAGGTGTGAATGGTTCGGCCGGCGATGGCCGCGATAGTATGGTCCACGAAGCCGGCTTCATTCAGCGTGTCGGTGTGAATGGCAACCTGAACGTCATAGGCGTCCGCCACGCGCAGGCACGCGTCGATCGCAGCGGGTGTGGTTCCCCAATCCTCGTGCAGCTTGAGCCCGCACGCGCCGGCGCGAATCTGCTCAGCCAGCGGTTCATTGTCGGATGCGTTCCCTTTTCCTAAAAACCCAAAATTCATCGGCCACGCCTCGGCGGCGCGGAGCATCTGCTCCAGGTTCCAGCGGCCCGGCGTGCAAGTTGTGGCGTTGGTTCCCGTGGCGGGACCGGTTCCACCGCCGATCATGGTGGTGGTGCCGTTCGAAAGCGCTTCGTAAATCTGTTGCGGAGAAATAAAGTGGATGTGCGCATCGATGGCGCCCGCGGTTACGATCTTGCCTTCTCCAGCGATCACCTCGGTGGCCGCGCCAACCACCAGATTCGGATCCACTCCGTCCTGCGTATCCGGGTTACCCGCTTTGCCGATCTTCACGATGCGGCCGTCGCGAATACCGATGTCCCCCTTGACGATGCCCCAGTGATCGACGATCAGCGCGTTGGTGATCACCAGGTCGAGAGTGCCTTGCTCGGTTTCGCGTTTCGCTGTGGAGCTCTGGCCCATGCCGTCGCGGATAACCTTGCCACCACCAAAAGTTATTTCATCGCCGTAGACCGTGTGGTCTTTCTCTACTTCGATAATAAGTTCGGTATCCGCAAGGCGAACACGGTCTCCCGTGGTTGGGCCGTAAAGGTCGGCATAAGTGCGGCGCGGAATTCTTGCGCTCATGCCGTCGGCTCCGGACCCTTCGCGTTGAGAGGTCCATTCACCAGCCCATTGTGGCCGTATACGGATCTCGCACCGCCCAGTGCCACCAGTGGGACTTCCTTTTCCTCGCCGGGCTCAAATCGGACCGCCGTGCCGGCCGGGATGTCCAACCGCATTCCATAAGCCGCGCGGCGATCGAAGTCGAGCGCCTTGTTGACTTCGAAGAAGTGATAATGGCTGCCCACTTGAATCGGCCGGTCACCGGTGTTTCGAATCACCACTCGCGCCACAGCGCGGCCTCGATTCAACTCAATGTCACCGCCGGCGAGAATGTATTCTCCTGGATGCATGTTTCCTCCCTACTGAACCCGATCGTGCTTACTGAATGGGATCGTGAATCGTAACCAGCTTGGTGCCATCCGGGAAGGTCGCCTCCACTTGCACGTCGTGAATCATCTCCGGCACTCCCTCCATTACGTCGTCCCGCGTGAGCACTGAATTTCCCATGGCCATAATGTCGGCTACGCTTTTGCCGTCGCGCGCCGCTTCTAGAATCTCCGCGGATAGGATGGCAATGGCTTCCGGATAATTCAGCTTCAGACCTCGGCCGCGGCGTTTCTTGGCCAGCTCGGAGGCGACGAAAATCATCAGCTTTTCCTGTTCACGCGGCGTGAGATGCAATTCGACCCCCTTCGATTAATGTACTTTTCGAGGAAGCGCGGCGGCGCGGCCACACAGAATCCATTTAGCGGCCCTCCAGAATTCCACCAAGCCATCCGACAGGGAGCGTCCGCTCATCGCGACGCCGCGGACCACGAGACCGTGCCTCCGCAGCGAAGTAACTCCCCATGATACATCGGCGGTGGTGCTGCGATCCGCGATTACTTGCAAGTCATTCTCCAGCTTCCGCCAGTAATCCGAGCCTTCGCCCGCACGGCAAACGTAGCAAGATGCGAAGTAGCGGAACGGGCCAAGCCGGGCGATCGAATCCAGCCGTTGGGTCCGAGGTACGATGTTCCAGCGCTCCGTCGCCATCGGTTCTCCACAGGCGCAGACCTCGAAAGTTGAAGATAGCGATTCATAACCGAACAGCTCACCCGCCGCATCCCGCCCGGGCGCGATCAGGTCCCACCAGATCATGGAAGCTCCCCGTGCCAGATCGATTCGAGTGCTCTGTTCGAATCGCGAGCCCGCGAATGGTATCAACTGGTCCGGCAAATATTCGAAATACGCATCTTCGCCTAGAGTGATCAGTGCTCTCTGCGTTGCGACACGATCGTGCGACCGGCTGCGATACACGCGAGTGGCGCCGGTGGAGGTTAGCTGCGCCTGTGCGCGCGGTCCCACGTCGACGCGCCATTCCAGAGCATCGGTGTCCAGAATGCCGCCGGATACATTGTGCACATGAGCCAGCTTCTCGCCGGACGGCGCATCGAAACCACGCACCACGCGCCAGGGCGGCTGCTGCGTCTTGACGCGAAGGATGGTCGAGCCACGCGTGTCCAGCTCAAAGGACAAGTGCAGTTGGGCGGGCCGTTGCATTTTCAGCTTATGAACAAGCGAGTGTGCAAGCTGGGGTGGCGTGCGGAAGCGATGTCGAGCAAGGGTGTGAAGCAGAAGACGTCACGGGGCGGTGTCTCCGCACCACGTCGCGCCGCTTCCACGATAGCCGGCTTCAGTCGCCACAGAATTTCGTGTGCACGCGTCTGTCCGAGCGGTAGCAGCCGTTGGCAACAGGATATAAGGGTTGTCAAGGACTGCTGCAAGAAAAAGGCTGCCGCCAGTTCCGGATCAACGCCCATCACTCCGGCCGTGAGCCCAAAGCAAAGCGCGAGATGGACTTCGCTTCCGCGCTCCGCCGCCTCCCGCAGGAGGTCGCTATTTGAGAGCCGGGCAGCGAGATCGAGAAAGCGCTTGCCCATCGCCGCCGATGCCTCGCGCGATTCCCTGGCCAGCTTCCGGGCCGCAAGTTCCAGATTCCAGCCGAACCATGTCGGGAGATCCGGTTGGGTTGCGCTTCGAGCGCAGTACGCTGCTTCTAATACACCGACTTCCTGGATGTAGTCCTCAAGGAACGCCTCGAGATTTTCCGTATTGAGCAGTCCCGCGTCGGCGAGCGACTCCAATCCGAAGGAGTGCGCCGCGCCGCCGATCGGGAGTGCGCTATCAGCGAATTGCTGTAGGCGCAGAAGCGCCATCATGTCAGGCAAGAACGGTCTCCAACTCCTGCGGCAACGGGCCCGCCGCCGCGGCGGCATCCCACCCCAGTTCCTGCCGGACCACATCGAAGAATGCGCTGTGCGTCACGTCCTGCCCCTGCAGCCGCGAAGCCAGGATATCGGCTGATGCCAACCCTCGGCTGGCGGTGATCAATCCGGAATCACGGATCAGATCGTAGTTTCCCCAGCGGCTCCGATAAAGACCGTTCCGATTCCAGCGCACCGCGGAAAACAGACCCTCCACCACGCCACACAGCTCGAAGTGCGATCCATACAGTTTTGCCACATCGCAACAGGCGCGCGCAAACCAGGTGATGTTCGGTCCGTGCCAGGCGTCGCGCAGCGGCTGCGGAATCAGACCAAACAGGTTGGAAATTCCGAGCCTGGTCGGCCCCTTGAATTTTGCGAAGCTGATCAGCGGACAGCCGCTGAATTCGAGCAGCGTTTTGGGAATGAATCGGATCGCTTCTGCTTCGGGCTCCTCGTCCCAAAACGCTTCGGTTACATTCACATATTGAGCGCGATGGCGCGCCATAACGTCCGCCAAGCCGGTCCGCCGCAGATATTCCGCCTCCTGTTGCCGGATCCACGCGCGATTCTCCTTCGCATCGGTCTCCCAATCGAACTGCGCGCCGCCCAGGTTGCGGCTGGTAGTGTGTCCTTCCAGAATGATGGCCGGCGCAGGCAGCGCGCTCAGCAACAAATCCAGCGCCGCTGGGTCCGTGTACGTTCCGGTGGCGTAACCATGCCAGGTCACCTTCACCAGGATTCGTTCCGGCGCCACAGCGGGCAGAATCTCTGCCAACAGTCCAACGAAAGACGCTTGGTCCGCGACGCGCGCGATCGTGCCGCAGCCCTGCTTCCAAAGCGCAGGCGCTGTGGAAGCGTGCCTGGGCGACGCGACGCGGACGGTGTCGCGAGCGCGTTTTTCCTGCCACAACCGAGTGATCCGCTGCGCATACCACGCCGTGAACATGGGATGCGCCCTCGGTGGATCAACCATGGTCAAGTTCGCGCTCCCCCGCAGATTCTCGATCATCACGCGAGCGTATTCGACGTGTTCGGTTTCCCATTGGGATTGAGACAGCACCAGCCACGCCAGCGGTTCCTTCGCGCACCCCTCCAGCACAGTCGCAAGAAAAGGCTGTGCATGACGAACAAATCCGACTTCGGCGCTCGCCAACCCGAGCTCTTCCCAAATGAGCCGCGCGAGACGGTAGCTTTGCGCGCGGCTGGCAGAATCTCCGTGACCGCTCGGCGCCAAGACCAAGCCGCAACGTTGTGGCGGCACGCCCATCGCTTGTATCGCGCGGCCAACCTGGTCCACGAAAGCGCCCACCACTAGGGGATGTCCTGGATCGACGTCATCATGATGAACCACGGCATCGAGATGCTTCCGCCGCGCTTCCCCGAGCAACCGACCTAGCTCCTCGCGCTGGCATAAGCTGAAATCCAGCGCCGCCGGGATGACGAACGTTTCCATGCCAGCTTCAATTGGCAAATCGTTGATCGGCGCGAACCGCAGGTCGGGATCGAAACCCAGAACGCGGGCGCACGCTTGGCGAACATCTTCGACTTGCGACGACGAAGCGCCCAGATCGCTGACGATTATGAATCGTGGCATAAATGCTCTGTGATCACCGACTCCCTTACGGTCGCGGTTCGGTAACACCTCTTTCTGAGCCGCGACCGTAAGGGAGTCGGTGCCTTGATCCATTCATCACGATGCCAACCTTCCACCAATGCGGCCGTGTTTCACCATCATGGCCAACACATCCACCATCGCGCGCACGGCCATCAAAGCGGTGATATCGGAAATGTCGTAAGGCGGCGATACTTCCACCGCCTCCATCGCGGCCACTCCTTCTTTTGCGACGCCTTTGAGAATCGCCAGAGCTTCACGCGGCAGAAATCCGCCCGGTTCCGGCCAGCCGGTTCCAGGAACGAAACCGGCGTCCACCGAATCCACATCGAATGAAAGATAAACCGCCGAAGCGCCTTTCCACGCAACTTCTAGCGCTATCTCCACCGTCTTGTCGATTCCGATGCGCTCGATATCCTGAATAGTCAGCACCGTTGACCCGCGCTCGCGTCCCTTCTTCACGCCCGGCCGAGGCACTTGCCATCCGCCAATGCCCACTTGCACAAGATTGGTTGGCGGACAATTTGGAATGTTTGTCGCATGGAACCACGGACAGGTGTGCATGATCTCGTCCATATCTTTTTCCTGCGTATCGATGTGACGATCCAGATGGATGATGCCGACATTGCCCTCAATGCACTGCGCCACCCCGCGCGCGCACGGATATCCGATGGAGTGATCGCCGCCCATGATCATCGGTAAAGTTCCCTCCGATAGAACGTGCGCCACCGCTTTCGTGATCTGATCGTGGCTCTTGGTGATATTGGCCGGACAGAAGACGTCGCCGACGTCGCACATCTTCAGAGATTCGCGCAGGTCCACGCCCAACTCGAAATTGTAGGTTGTGTAGAGCGACGAGATGCGGCGAATTCCCTGCGGACCGAAGCGAGTGCCGGCGCGATAAGTGGTACCGATATCAAAAGGCACGCCCAGGAAGGCGACGTCATACTCGCCGACCTTTCGCACGTCCTCCAGATAGTGCGTCTTCAAGAATGTGTTGATGCCGGACCAGTGCGGCAATTCTCCGCGCTGGAAACAACTGATTTCGGTTTTGTCCTCGATGGATTCGACGCACTCCAGGCCGAACTCTTTGCCGCGTCGAACTTCTTCCTCCCACTGGCGCGATGGAATCGATGTTTCCTGTTTCAACGCCCGCATGCCTTCCATCTCGCTGAAATCCGGCAAGGGGCGCTGATGGCCGCGATGACCCGGCGCGTGACGCTTATAAAATGACATTGGTTAATTGTAAACGAGAGGTCTTTCCCGCACTGTCGCTCGGTCCACTTCGCGAACCAGATTTCCGATATCGATTTCTTCCGAATCAAAATCGAGATCCGGAACTCCCAGATCCAGCGCGATGGAGGATCCGCGATTTTCGTCGCCGTTCTTCGCCAGCGCGATGACGCGCGTTCCCAGGCACACTGCTTCGCGCGTGTTGTGCGTAACGAACACAACGGTGGCGCCACTTTCACGCCACAGCTTCTTGATCAGCCGCTGCATTCCGGTCCGTGTGGCTGGATCCAGCGCGGAAAACGCTTCGTCCATAAGCAGGATGTGCGGTTTCATGATCAATGCCTGGGCGATGGCCACTCGCTGCTGCATTCCGCCCGAAAGCTGGTATGGATACTTGCGCGCGTCCGATTCGTCCAGTCCGGTGTGCCGCAAGTATCGTAGCGCTTCTTCGCGGAAGCGGCGCATTTGCAGCGGACGTATCCAGCGCAACCCGGACCACGCGCCGAACGCCGTTACTTCCGGACCGAACGTGACATTGTCTAACACGGTCTTGTCGGGAAACAGCGAATACTTCTGCGGCACATAACCGCAATGCCGGTCCGGCTGCCACCGCTCACAACCGTTTACCAACAGGCGGCCTCGTGTTGGCTTTTCCTCGCCGAGAATCAGCCGCAGCAGCGTGGATTTTCCGCAGCCAGTTTCGCCCACGATGGCGACGAATTCGCCGCTCTCGATCTGGAGTGAAATACCATTCAGCACGGAGCGCGCGGCCTGCCCGGCAACCGGATAATCGACATGCACGTTATCGATCTGAATGGCCCGCTCCAGCATCACGTCTCCTGAATCACCTCTCCTGAATCACCTCTTCTGAATCACCTCTCCTGAAACCAGGGATGCAGCTTATGGTTGAGCTTGTTCATCGCGAAATCCACCAGAAACAACAACAGGGCCACCCACAATACGTAAGGAATAATCGTATCCATGCCCATGTGCCGCCGTAGTAGCGCGATCCGGTAGGCCAGTCCGTCGGTGGAAGCGATCATTTCTCCCGCGAACAAAAACAGCATCACCGCCTTCAAGTTGAGCCGGATGCTGTTGAGCACCCTCGGCCAGATCTGCTTGAAGACGATGCGATAAGTGATGGAGAAATCGCTCGCGCCCAGCGTGAATCCCTTGACGATTTGCTCGCGAGGCACGCTCTTCGTGAGGTTGAAGGTATCCAGAATGATGGTCGGGGTCACGCCGATGACGATCAGCATGATTTTCGAAAGCTCGTCAATGCCAAAAGCGATAAACAAGATCGGCAGCAGCGAGAGCGCGACAATTTTGTCAAAGAAGAGAATGAACCGCAGGAAGAACGCCCCGATCACAGGGAACATCGCCATGTGCAGGCCCAGCAGCACGGCCGGAAACAGCAGCGCCACACTGATCAGGAAGCGCCGCCCGCTGGCCAGCGTATCCGTCCACAGCATGCTGGTCCGAAACCGCGCCAATAATGACGATCCACTGGCGGTCTGCGCTTCTTCCTCCGCGGCGGGCTTGAGCGCGGCGTCCGAGAAGCCGCGAACCATTTGCGCGATGGTGGGCATCACGCGATCGTCCGGATTCTCGCGATGGCGTTGTTGCGCGACATAGAGATAAAGTACGACTCCCGCAGCGAACAGCGACCACGACAGCGTCCAGATTGCTGTGCGGCCGGGCTGCGCGTGAATTCGTAGGAAGCTCACAATTTTCCTTGCGCTGCAAGCTGCATGTACGCGTTGCTGAATCGAAACCGGATGCGTTCGGGCTTGCCGAGCACGGCGCCATCGGGAAACTGCACGGCTACATCGTCCACCGATCTTGTTTTTTCACCCAACAGCCCGTGTTGGAAACAGAACCGGCGCACCAGGTCCATGGTTTTTTTGACGCCGGCCGAGGACGCCATATCGACCGCGGATTGCGGTGTGTAAAACATATGCGTGGTAGCGAGTTGTTCCCGGTAGGATGCGAGCGAGTCCTGGGACGCTTCCGCGATATCGGCCAATACCTTGTCGGAGGCTGGGCCGGGCACGGACATGAGCTTCAGCACTTCATACCACGCGCCGGTAATCGCTTTGGCAAACTTCTGTCCGGAACCATCCGCGCGGTTCAGAACTTCGCTTGGCACCACCAGCAAGTCCAGAATCTCTCCGGGGATCTGCGAAGAATTGAAAACCACTTTGACGTCCTTGGCTTTGAGAATTTGTGACACCAGCGGCTTCCACGTCACCACTACCGGCTTGCTCTGATTGGTCAGGAACGCGGACGCGATATCCGAATCGGACGTGTTCAGATAGTGAACCTGTTTGATCTGCTGCTCCAGCCCGTTGATGGCCATGGCGCGCTCGAACAGATACTGCGATACGGTTTTTTCCACCAGCATGACTTGCTTGCCTGGCATCTGCGCCAGGGTCAAATTCTGACGCACGATCACCGCATCATTGCCATTTGAATAGTCGCCGATGATAATGGCCGTGGTGTCGACGCCCGCCGCGGCCGGCATGTCCAGCGCCTCCATGTTCGTCATCGCACAAGCGTCAATGTTTTTCGCGACGAACGCGTCCAGTGAAGGCGCATAATCGAAACGCTGCACGCGGATATTGATTCCATATTTCGCGGCCCACTTGCGCAAAATCCCCGATTTGGCCATGTAGTAATACGGATTCCAGCCCACGTAAACGGACCAGCCCACCGTGAACGAAGGCGTGGCGGCACGCACCGGCGTGGAGGCCATCAACCCGATCGCGAGTGCAATGCTCGCCGCCGAACGGAAGCATGTTCCTCGTTTCGCCAGCGTAACCGAGCCGCGACCGGAAGGGAGCGTCAGGTCATCCAAGCTGATATTCAATTGAGGCAGCAACATCGCACCATCCGCGCAACCAGGCGAACTCGGGCGACGTGGCCGATTGAGTGTGATTCTACCTTAACTGTTCAGCACGCGCGATAACATCCGCTTACTCGACCCCATCAATAATTTCTATGGACCGGCGATTGACAGGCTGCGCCGCTGGGCCGCATACTCGTTTCTAGCGCCGCATCGCTGGCGGCCGTGCCGGAAGGGCATCCGACGAGCCAGTCTCTCGCCAACCCAAAAATCAGATCAGCTGAGATCCTATTCTCCTGGAAGGCAGTCATGACTCGCTTGTTAATTTCTCTACGCTTGGCGCTCGCCGGTCTGCTCTTCGTCACATTTCTTCCGCGTGCCAACGCCGACGCGAACACCGGTTCTCTGTACGATGCCCAGTCGCCCCCGAACGATTTCTTGGCGGATACCGAGGTGCATGCTACTGGCGCGGCGTTTTCGGAAACCGGCGGCTCGTGCACGCCCGTTGCATATGTTCCGTTCCCTCAATCAGACTCGCTTGCCGGCCCTCCTCCAACAAACTCCACGGATTGCCAAGCCGGCACATCCGGCCAGAATGCGAGCTTCTCCGCAGACGGCGGACTTACGGGAGAGCTCTTTGTCGTCCCAGTATTAGTTCAGCCGCAGCCGTCGGATGGAAAACTGATGGTCGTGAATCCCGCAGCCTCAACGGCGCCGCCGCAGGGACCGTTCAGCCCGTGGCCGCTGGTCGGGGTGGCCACCGTCATCGTCCTCATCGGCGGGAGCAGCATTCTACGGTTTCGGCGAATTTCAGCACATCGCACATAGAGCCGGCCAACGTGGGTAGTAGACTTGACCCAGGAGGTAACCGATCTTGAAATATTCTCGCCGGGACTTGCGTTTACTGCTTCCAGCTCTCGCCTCAGCAACGGCTGTCGCTCAGCGGCAAGAAATCCTACCGGCCGGCGTCTTCCGCTATGAGGATCTCCCCGTGCGTGTCAACGGACTGAACAAGGCACGCGCGGTAATGAACGGTGAAACGCACACGGCATTCCCGATTGAGGTCCATTTAACCGAACTGGGTCCCGGCCAGGAACCGCACCCTCCCACAAACATATTCATGAAGAGATGCTGTTACTCGTGCGAGGGACGTTAAATGTAACCATGGACGGTAAGACCACTCGGCTCACCCCCGGTTCGGTTGCCTATGTGGCTTCCAACCACGAACACGGTTGGAAGAATCCCGGCGATGGTCCTGCCGAATATTTCGTGATCGCCCTAGGCCGAGACGATTTGTGAAAAATAGCAGGAACCGGTCGCTTACGCTCGCGGTTACCGAACCGCGACCGTGAGGGAGTCGGTGCCTTTAGCAAAGGGACAGTGCTTTACTCAGTTCGATTCGTCGATCACTTCCAGCGCGTAGAGTGATGCATAGTCGTGAATCGGCGAGAACGAGACCAGCAAGGTTCCTTGGCCGTTGGGCGTCAATCCATGGAAGGTCTTCACCACCGCCTGGCCCAAGCCGGCCTCTTTCAACAGGTCGAACTCGCGAAGCAGGGCCACGCCGTTGCAGCTTACGTCAAAAACGCGGGTCCCCGGCTGGCCGCCCAGGGTGCCGCCGGGCCCAAAATACTCCTCGGCGAAATACAGCGACAACCGGTACGTTCCTTTATCCACCGGGATTGCATAATCGAACCGGCCATAGCGTTCACGCGTGAAAAGGTCGGGATCCCGGGTCCCCCGGACCTCAACCGCGTGGCTGGCGGACTGTCCGCCATTGTAGTAGCGATCCGGTTTCCATACTGCCCCGGCCGAGTCCGTGTAGAAGCCGTCCTGCGCCGTTATGCGGATTGGATTCAAATGGTGCGGGCTGGCCGGTATAAGTTCGATGGCGTTCACCAGCGCGACTCCGGTCCAACCTTGAAACGCCAGCGTTAAGACCTGCCCGGGACCGGGAGTGATATCTTTGAACACCCGAACATCGGCGATGTTCGATCCGCCCGCGTCGGCATAGATATCAAAGCGCGGAAGAATCGGCTTGCCATTCGCACGCACTTCAAAAAGCCGGCTGATTTCGCCGCCACCAGCGGGCATGGCCGGCCCGTAAGTGCTTTCGTCGAAGTACAGGTGCATCTCGTAGACGCCCGGGGCAAGCGGAATCCTGTAGGTGAAGTTTCCGCTCCGCCCGGTTTGAAAGAGCTTAGGGTCATACGCGCGGGCGATGAACTGCCGGTGCACCTCGAAAGGTGTTCCTCCCTCATAGTCACGGTCCGCATCCCATACTTCACCACCTCGGTCGGTATGGGTCTTGGTTCGTCCACAGGCGATGCGAACCGAGCCTTGGACCGCCAGGGCGGAAGGCAGAGTCTTTGCCAAACTCGGAGCTGAAGGACTGCCCTGCGCCGGAGCTTTGGACGGGACGGGCGGGTTTGTAACGCGATGCCAACCGAGCGCCACCGCGGCAGCGCCGAGCAGCAGCCCCGCTAGTAGAGCCAACCCGGCGATGCGATTGTTAAAGCGCCAGCGTTCCGGCGGATTAACTGTTGCAGTTCCCGAAACGGCCGGCGGAATCGGCGCCGCAGGGGGCTGAATTTCCTCTTCCTTTTCTTCCGGCGGGGGGGCTGCCGTCATGGGCTGGAAGACCACTGCATAGTGGCCCAAAGGCACTTCAATCCTCAGCGAGTGCGTTCGGCCTTCCGTTTCGTAATACTCGCGCAGCCGTTTCCGCAGCCGGTGCGCTTCCACTCGCGCGGCGGCGTCTTCGGCGGGATCGAACGACGGCGGCCGGCCCAACACCTCCACCCCGATCTGATACTCCTTGACCTCTTCGGTGGCGCCTTCCAGATATTTGATGCACAAATACTCGAGCAACCGCGACAATCTGGGCGATCGGACAAACAGAGTCGACGCGAGAACGGATTCAAGCTCCGCCCTCGCCTCCCCCGTGGAGGGCGCGACCTTAACCTCAAACATTGGCAACAATAATAGCACAGGTCCTCCTGTAACGCCATAGAAGTTCTTGTACGTTGTTGGAACTACAGGGTAACGGGGATACAGAGCGTTGCGGTAACTGGAATAACCTATAGATTACTATTGACATCCCTCTAGAATGGGATCCTCGGTTTGGATTAGTACAACTTGGTTGGGGGAAATCACATGTCTGATTCAAGATCCGACGCGGATTCAACTCGATCCCGAGGATTTCCCGGCGGCATATCTTTATAACGCTGTAGCGAACGCCAGGCTGGATAAAGTGGCGGAGGCCGAGCACGCGGCGCGCGAAGGAATACGTATCGACAAGGAGCGAAAGTTCGCGCGGTTGAGTTATGTGCTGGGCCTTCTCCTAATGCAGAAGCATGAATACGGCGAGTCGGCCAAATACCTTCGAACCTATCTGGAATTGGCGCCCAATGCGAAGGACGCCGCCATTGTGCGCGAGGAGCTGACCAAAATCGAAGCGGCCGCCAGCACGCTTCCGCACTGAGCGAGAGTATACTCGTTGAGACATCCTGGCATGACACATCCCCGCATGACACACATACTACGATTGCTGCCGGTCGGCATTTTGGTTTTCACATTGTGGAGCGTTACGCGGCCTGCTGAAGTTCCCTTCAAGAAGATAATGATCGACGGCGGGGCGGCCGAGACTGTTGCGTTCGCCGACATCAACAAAGACGGGAAGTTGGATATCGTTTCGGGAGAGTACTGGTATGAAGCGCCCGCGTGGACGCCGCACCGCTTCCGGGATTTGAAATTCCAGGACGGCTACATCGCCAACTTCTGCGACCTTCCTTTGGATGTCAACAAGGATGGCTACCCGGACATCATCAGTTGCCTTGGTTTTGAGCACCGGATTGTTTGGATGGAGAATCCCGGCAAAAAAGGCGGCGCTTGGCGGGAGCACCCCATCGATCAAGGCCAATTCGTTGAGTTCGCGTTCCTGGTTGACCTGGATAATGATGGGAAAGCCGAGGAACTGTTGCCGGACTATCTGGGCGATACGGCGCCCACGGCCTGGTACGAAGTGAAGAACGGCGAGTTCGTGAAGCATGTGGTGAGCACGAAGTCCTATGGCCACGGAATTGGCGCGGGTGATGTCAACGGCGACGGGCGGACGGATATCATTACGCCGAAGGGCTGGTTTGAAGCCCCGCCGGATCCGCGAACGGGCCAATGGATCTGGCATCCTGACTTCGATCTCGGCGAGACCGGATTTATTTACGCCGTGGACGTGAATGGCGATGGGCGCAAGGATCTGGTGGCCTCCTCCGCGCACGATTACGGAATCTTCTGGATGGAGCAAGGTGCGGATTCCCACTGGACCAAGCACATGATTGACGACACGTGGTCGCAAAGTCATGCTCTGACCATGGTGGACATCAATCGCGACGGCAAGCCTGATTTCCTTACCGGGAAACGCTACATGGCGCACGATCACGATCCGGGGGCTCGTGAGCCGCTCGGAATTTATTGGTACGAGTTCCTGGTTGAACAAGGCAAGGTCGCGTGGGTGAAGCACGTGATCGATTACAGCTCGCGCACCGGTGCGGGAATGCACATTCCCGTGGCCGATCTGTATGGCGATGGCGGCCTGGATTTCGCAGTGGCTGGAAAGAACGGTTTGTTCCTGTTTGAGAACCGGCCGGGGGCGAGATGAAGTTTGGAGTCAACACGTTTATATGGACCGCGACCTTCGACCAATCTCACTTCGCGCTTCTGCCGCGCATTAAAGAAGCCGGGTTCGATGGTGTGGAGCTGCCGCTGATTAATCCGGATCAGGTGGACGCCGGTGCGATCCGGCGGGCGATCGAGGAGAACCAACTGGAATGCACCTTCTGTTCGGTGATCCCTGCCGGACTGAGTGCGATCTCAGATGAGTCCACGGTGCGAGGTAAGACTCACGAACATCTGCAAACCTGCATCCAAGTAGCGGCTGAAGCGGGCGGTAAACTGATTGCCGGTCCTATTTACTCGCCGGTAGGGTATTTGCCGGGAAGGCGGCGAAATTCGGACGAATGGAATCGCGCTGTGGAATGCTATCAATCTTTGGGTGACGCGCTGGCGCGGAACGATGTGACGCTCGCTATCGAACCGCTGAATCGTTTCGAGACGTACTTTCTGAATACAGCGGAGGATGCGGCGGCGTTGTGCGAAGCAGTAGGCAATCCGCGCGTCGGAGTGTTGTTCGATACGTTCCACGCGAATATCGAGGAAAAAAATGTCGCTAGCGCCTGCCGCCGCGTGGGCCGGCACTTGAAACACGTACACACGTGCGAAAACGATCGTGGTACTCCCGGCACCGGCCATGTGGATTGGCCGGGCGTATTCGCTGCTCTGCGGGAAATGAAATATGACGGCTGGCTCACCATCGAAAGTTTCGGTTTCGCGCTCGGGGAACTTTCGGCGGCAGCGTCCATCTGGCGCGATCTGGCGCCCACGCCGGAATCAATAGCCTTTGAAGGCGTAAAATTCCTCCGGCTGCTTCGCTAGCCGGTCGTCAGTTCTTCGGTTGCTCGGTTATTCGGTTCTTCAGTTAAGGAAGTTGCGCTTATTCGTAGCGCAGGGCGTGGTTGGGATCGATGGCGGCGGCGCGGCGGGCCGGGATATAGGTGGCTAGCAGCGTGACGGCGAGCAAGGTGATTGGAAGGACAATGAAGGTCCACGGGTCGAACATGCTGCCCTCCTGCAGCCGGGTGAAGGCCGCTCGAATTAAGCGCAGCACGCCGAAGCCGCCTGCCAAACCCAGTCCCACTCCGATAAGAGCCAGCGTCATGCCTTGGCGCAGCACAACCCGCAGTACATCCAGTTGCTGAGCCCCGATGGCAATCCGGATGCCGATTTCGCGAGTACGCCGGCTGACCGAATACGAAATCAGGCCGTAGAGCCCGACCAACGCCATACTGAGTCCGAGAAGGCCCATCGTGCCCACCAGGTTTACGACCAGATGCATCGACTGGAGACCCTGCGTCCGAAAATATTCGCGCATGGTGCGCACGTTGTAGATGGGCTGACGGGCGTCCACGGAGCGCACCAGATTGCGGAGCGGTTCGGCAAGCGCGGCGGCGTCGCCCGGGGTTTCGACCAGCAATGTCATCCCCGTCAGCGGCTGCTGGGCGACCGGCAGATAGAAGAACGACAAACGTGGCTCCCCGAAGGCCAGATACGTGGAGTCTTTCGCCACACCGACTACCTGGATCCAAGAGGCATCGCGCCCCAGGCTGCGAAAGCGTTTTCCGATAGGATCCTGATGCGGCCAATAGGATTCGGCCATGAACTGGTTGATCACGGCGACGTGCGGCGCCGTGTCCGTGTCGGTGCCCTGGATGGCACGGCCACGCACCACCGGGGTGCCGATCGTCTCGAAGTAATGTTCGTCCACGATGTTGCACAGTACGGGATCGCTTTCCTTGCCCTTTGGGAATTGATACCCCTCCGGCGCGATGTTGTTGGTTGCGACGCTCGCGCCATCGAAGGGGACGGTCTGTGTCAGAGCCGCGCTTTCGACGCCCGGCAACTGGCGTGCGCGTTCGGCCAGAGTTCGAAAGAAGTTGCGCGTCTTTTCCGGCGAATAGTGCACCAGCGAGGGATTAAACGACATCATCATCAGGTGATCGGTGCGGAAACCGGGATTCGAGCTAACGGCGGTGCGTAGCGATCTCACGAACAGAGTGGCGGCCGAGAGCAACACCAGCGATAGCGCGACCTGCGCGATGACCAGCGAATTCCTGCCCCAGGTCCGGCTGCGCCTGCCGGACGTTTCGGCGGTTTTGAGAGCGGGCACGAGATCGGTTTTCGCGCTACGAATGGCGGGGGCGAGCCCGAATAATAGCGCGCTCAGCACAGCCGCGATCAAACTGAAGATCAATACGCGGGTGTCGAGCTGGACGTCGAGGGAGACCGGAAGGTCGCCGGAAAGCTTGAGTCTATTAAAATAGTCGGCGCCATATTCCGCAAAGAAGAGACCCAGGGCAGCTCCGGCCACCGATAGGATCAGGCTTTCGGTGAGCAATTGGCGGAGCAGCCGGCGGCGAGTGGCTCCAACAGCCAGCCGGACAGCCATCTCACGGGAGCGGGCTTGCGCACGGCTCAACAGCAAGTTAGCGACATTGGCGCAGGCGATGATGAGCACCAGGCCGGCAACGCACAACAGCATGGCGGCGAAGTTGGCGTTGAGCGGTGATTGAGCCATGCGCGCCTGTATTTCCGTGCGGACCAGCACTCCGTGATTGCGGTTGGTGTCGGGATAGGATGCCGCCAGGCCGCTGGCGATGGTTGCCATCTCGGCGTTGGCTTGCGTCTGGCTGACCCCCGGCTTCAATCGGCCTTTGACCATGAACATCCGACTGACGCGGTGCTCGAGCGGGTTCACATTGGGGTCGGCCGAGAGGCGCGGTAGCATCATAACCGGAAGGTAAAGATCCGGATGCACAAGCGGCTGAATGCCGGTGAATTTCTTGGGCGCTACGCCGATAACTGTAAACTCGACGTCGTTCACGCGGATGGCGCGGCCCACTACATTGGGATCCGCGGCGAAGCGCTGCTCCCAGGTGTCGTAGGAAAGAACCGCTACTGCATCGCGGCCGGGGACGCGGTCTTCTTCCGCTGTGAAGGTGCGGCCGAGCGCGGGTTCTATTTGCAACGCCCGGAAAAAGTTCCCGCTCACGGTCAGGGCGATGCGTACCTGCGGCAGGGCATCTCGTTGCTCGGCTACGCCGGCGAAGGTGTAGGTAGCGGCAGTCAAACTCGCAAAGGATTTGTTCTTGTCGCGCAGGTCGACGTAATCCGGATAGGATATGAAACCGAAGGCGCCGACGGGAAGATCGGGCGCGGAGTCGCTGACGGTGAGCACCTGGCTTGGGTTCGGGACCGGTAACGGACGGAACAGGAGAGCGTCAGCCAGGCTGAACATGGCCGAGTTCGCCCCAATGCCGAGCGCGAGCGAAAGCACGGCGACAGTGGTGAAGCCCGGAGTTTTTCGCAATATCCGGAACGCGTATTGGATGTCCGATAGCAAGGCGCCCTCCTTTGAAAGAGCGGAATATGCAACTCGAATGCCAGCCGTCCAAGCGCGGCAAGCAATAAAGTTAGCCTCAGGCTGGGATCGCGCATTGTCCGAAACTGGGATTGAGCGCGCGTTGTTGTGCAATACTCGGAATTAGTGAATCAGCGAGCCACATCCTGGCTTCTTGCGGTGCTGATGGCGTTATGCGCGGCGCAGGCAGTGCCGATTGCAAGGGTGGAGCGAACCGGCGCGAACTGCCCGATTGTTTGGGTGACGCGCGCTCGTTCGGAGCAGCCGGCCGCCGTATGGCGAGCTGTGCGGCGATCGCACGCTGCGCTGGTTATCGCGCTGGCCGACGATCCACGAGCGAATAGCTCTCTTTTCTCGAAATTCCTCTATCAACGTCCCCCGCCAATTCTTCTTTCTTAATTCGGTTCGAAGAGAGAAAGGAGGGCGTTAATCATGCGCCGTTTATGGAAGCGTTTATTTCAATATTTATTTCCTGACTCGGCTCGGACTGAGTCAGAACTTCAACCCATTAATCTCAGGCGTGCGGAGATTGCGGCGCTGAGCGACGACGAATTGAAAGGGGCCGGCCGTCGCGCTACCAGCCTGGTAGAAGTTGTCGCGGTGACGGCCGTGGTGGCAGCGCGGGTTCTTGGTCTGGAAATGTTCGACGTGCAGTTGCGGGGCGCGCTGGCCATGGCGAACGGCAGGATCGCTGAGATGCAGACCGGCGAAGGGAAGACGCTGGCCGCGGTGCCTGCCGTGATCTGGTACGCGAGGCAGGGTCGCGGAGTCCACGTGATGACCGTGAACGATTACCTGGCGCGCCGCGATTCTCAATGGATGGGCGGGATCTATGAGTTCCTGGGATTCTCGGTGGGATGCATCCAACAGGGAATGTCGGGCGAGGAGCGGCGGCAAGCTTACGCCTGCGACATCACCTACGCTACACCGAACGAAATTGGATTCGATCTTCTACGCGACGGGTTGGCGCTTCATCCGGGCGATCAGGTTCACAGGCCGTTCGCTGTCGCGGTAATCGACGAAGTGGACTCCATTCTGATCGATGAGGCGCGCATTCCACTTGTGATTGCCGGAGGCACAGTGGCCGAAGAACCGCTGGCAGTTCGCATGGACCGCCTGACGCGATCTTTCCGGCGTGGGCAGCACTACACATTGGATGAGTACGGCAGGAACATCGCGCTGACCGATGCGGGAATCCATACCATTGAGAGCCGGTTTGGATGCGGGAATCTTTTTAACGAAGAGAATCTCGCGCTGCTTACCGCCGCCCAGGATTCCGTTCATGCCCACGCGCTGCTGCGGCGCGATGTAGATTATCTGGTGAAAGACGGCGTGATCGAATCCGTGGATGAATTCAAGGGGCGCATCGCGCAGGATCGCCGCTGGCCGGCTGGACTGCACACGGCCATCGAAGCCAAGGAGGGCGTGGCGCTAAAGACGCAAGGCCGGATTCTAGGATCGATCACGCTGCAGAACTTGATCGCACTGTATCCCGAGGCTTGCGGTATGACAGGGACCGCGGCCACGCAGGCTGAAGAGTTTCGCGTGGTTTATGGGCTGGACATCGAAGTGATTCCGCCCAACCGGCCGGTGATTCGTATCGACCATCCGGACGTGATTTTCCCGACTAGACGGGACAAGGAGCGCGCGGTGATCGAGGAGATCCGGCTCGTGCACCTGACCGGGCGTCCTGTTGTGGTTGGGACACGCAGCGTAGAGGAGTCCGAAGGTCTCAGCTCTCGGATTCGCGACATAGCTCATCAGGTGCTAAACGCGCGTAACGAAGAGTACGAGGCGGGGATGATCGCGCGTGCGGGCGAGCGAGGCGCGGTGACTATTTCGACCAACATGGCCGGCCGCGGGACTGATATCAAGCTGGGCGAAGGAGTGGCGGAGCTCGGAGGCCTGCACATTATCGGGACCAATCGGCACGAAAGCCGGCGCATCGACAATCAACTTCGCGGACGCGCCGGACGGCAGGGCGATCCGGGCAGCTCGCGATTTTTTGTTTCGCTTCAAGATGACCTGTTTGTAAAATTCAGCGCCGAAACGGATTCACTCGATCGCGATCCGGAGAGCATGCAGCGCACGGTTGAGGGCCAAAACATCGAGATCCGAATGTTTCTTCGCAAGTACGAGGGTGTGTTGGAGGGCCAACGGCAGGCCATCCAGCGCAGGCGTCAGGATATTCTGACTGGCCCTGCTCCGGACCTGGAGCGCGTGATTTCCCTCACGACGATTGATGACCTGTGGTCCGAATATCTAGCCGGCGTCACGGACATGCGCGAGGGTGTGCAGTGGCTTTCGTGGGGCGGACGCGATCCGCTGCACGAATATCTGACGGCCGTGGATTCAATGTTCCACGAGCTTGAGACGAGGATTGATGAGGAAATCCAAATGCGCCTGGCAGAAGCCGCTGCGGGCGGTGGCGTTGATCCGACCGAGCGCGGCGCAACGTGGACATATCTGACTACCGATCAGCCGTTCGGAACCGCAACCGAGCGGATCATGCGAGGGATTGTGAGGAAGGTGATGGCGGGTAGGGTCTGGGGGTGAGGAGGGTAAACTGAAGCGTGTTCAAACGGTATTCGCTAGTGATCGAACCAACCAGCACAGGTTATTCGGCGTTCTCGCCAGACGTACCAGGTTGCGCAGCGGTTGGAGGCACCGCAGAAGAGACCCGCCGGAACTTCCAAGACGCACTAGCCGCTCACTTCGAGATGATGCGCGAGATCAGAACCGATCCCGGAGCCGCGCGTATCGGTCCATTACGTAGAAATCCTCGCGTGATTCAGTCAATTCGCCTTCGCGTGCCATCGCTCCGCTTTCAGGCACGATACGTACTACAATGTAGTTACGATTCGGTAATTACATGTCATGCACTTCGAGTGGGATGAGACCAAGAACCGTCGCAATCTGGCGAAACATGGGATCAGCTTCGAGATCGCGAACTCGGTGTTCGAGGACACCTACGCACTCAGCCTTCAAGACTGTGTCGTGGAGGACGAGGAGCGATGGCAGACTCTCGGAGCAATCGGTGGCGTGGTTGTCGTGCTGGTTGCCCACACGCATGAGGAAGAAGGAGGCGAAGAGGTGGTCCGTTTAATCTCGGCTCGGAAGGCGACGCCGCTTGAAAGGAGAGCGTATGAAAAGAGCCGCAAAGGCCAAAGGTAAAGGCGTTCTTGGCTTGGTGCATAAGAAGAGTCAGGACATCGACTTGTCGGATATTCCAGAGGTGACGGATTGGAGCAAAGCAGTGGTTGGAAAGTTCTACCGGCCAATCAAGAAGTCGCTCACGATTCGGATCGATGCCGACGTTCTGGCCTGGCTTAAGGGGCAGGGAAAAGGGTACCAAACGAAAATCAATGGTATTTTGCGGGAAGCAATGGGAGGGGTGAATCAGCGTGCGTCGAAATCCGGTAGGTAGGCCCGACTTTTTCGCCCCGGGGCCCGTCTTTGTGAATGGAGCCGAAGTTTGATATTTCGGGAGGTTGAGGACCGCGACCTGATCGCTAAGGCGCGACGGGGTCACGTGGACGCCTACAACGTACTCGTGTCTCGCTGGGAGAAACGTGTGTTCAACTACCTCCTGCGGTTGGTTTCGAATCGCGAGGACGCGATGGATCTCAGTCAGGACGTATTTTTGAAAGCCTATCAAAATTTGAAAAAGCTGGAAGATCCGGCCAAATTTCCGGGCTGGCTGTTTCGCATCGCGCATAATGAGGCGTACTCGTTGCTGCGGAAGAACCGGCCGGAGGGCGAAATCGCGGGCGAGCTACGGAGCGGGGAATCCAGCGGCCGCATGTTCCCCATCGAGCTGAACCTGGCCGTGCAGAGCGCTCTTGGCCGGCTGTCGGACGACCAACGCGAAGCCGTTCTGCTGAAGGTTTACCAGGGATTCAAGTTTGAGGAGATGGCGGAGATCCTATCCTGCCCGGTCTCCACCGTGAAATCCCGCCTGTACACCGCGCTCGACCTTCTGAAACAAACTTTAGCTCCCGTAAACATGGGAGGCGTGGAATGAGTTGTTCGTCTGTGGATTTGAAAGCTTATTTTCTGGGCGAAGTGGCCCGGACTGAAAAAAGTTCTGTGGAAGATCATGTGCGCGGGTGCCAGAGCTGCCGCGAAGAACTGGACCGTTTGAAGCTGACGGAAGCTGCGCTGCGTTCGCTCCCGGAAGAAGAAGCGCCGCAACGGATCGCGTTCGTTTCCGACAAAGTTTTCGAGCCGCGCTGGTATGAAACCATCTGGCGCTCGGGTCCGGCGATGGGTTTTGCATCGGCAGTGCTGCTGGCGGCGGCCATCCTGGTGCATGGATTTTCTGTGAATGGTTTCGCGCGCCCAGCCGGACCGATCACGCCGTCCCCGATAAACACCGCCCAGATCGAACAGCGCATCGAGAATGAAGTAAATGCCCGGCTGGATACAGCGGTGGCGAAATCGGTGTCCGCGACCGAAGCCAAGCAATCGCAGCAAATGGCGAGCATGCTGGATGCTGCCGAGAAGCGCTTCGAATCGAAACGCGAGACGGATCTGGCCGATGTGCGGCAGGCCGCAAAGTACCTTCAAAATCAGACAGCCCGGCTAATGGTGGCCGCGAACAGGCAGGAGACGCCAGGGCAATGAGACCGACAGCGGTAATACTTCTGCTGTGCGCCCTTCCGTTTGGATCGATGGCGGACAAACCGAAGGTGAACGTCGCCATGATCAAAGCCATGGAGGACAGCGTCGATAATCACTTGCTGCGACTCTGGCCGGATGATCCGGTTGAGATGATCGGGGTAACTCAGGGCGCTTACGTCAGCGGATCCGGCGTGGTTTTCGTGAGCGAAGTGAATCTGGCGCCTTCGGCCGGAATCAGCCCGTTCCACAAGACCATCACCCCTGACGAGATGAAACGCATTCATGAAAAGAAGCTATCCCGTCTTCCAAAATTGAAGGCCGCCATGCAGGAATGGCTACTCAACTCATCCGACTCGCTGGCCCCGGTGCCACCCGAAGAGCAGATCGCGCTGGGAATAACGTTGTTCTATTGGGTCGGTGAGAACACCGAGGGTCTTCCGGCGCAGATTGTGATGCATGGATCGAAGCGGGCGTTGTTGGACATAAGAACGGGACGGACCGACAAGGCGACGCTAGCGAGCGCCCTCACCGTCCAAGAGTTCTGATCCATGCGCCTGGGCGAAATCCTGATTGAGCGTAAGCTGATCTCGGAAGAGGATCTGGAGCGCGCGCTCGAGCTGCAAAAAGAACGCGGCGACAAGATAGGCAAGACACTGGTCGACATGGGCTTCGTGGCCATGCGCGACGTACTGGCGGCGCTGGCCGATCAGTTGGGCGTGCCGCTGGTGGCGATTGAAGGACCGCCCTCTGTTTCCACTGAGACCGAAGCGCTCTCGCCTCGGTTTTTGCGCCAGTCCCGCTGCCTTCCGGTGGGCCGCGACGACCATACCGTCACGCTCGCGATGGCCGATCCACTAGATGTAGAAACCATCGCAGCCGTCCGCAACTGCACTGGCCTCAAGATAAGTACCGTGCTGGCGGCCGAGCAGGAAATCCTGGACGCCATCGACAAATATTACGGCCAGTCCGCGCGCGGGGAGACGGATCTGCTGGCCGATGGATCGGAAGCGTCCGAGGACCTGGAACATCTGCGCGACATGGCCAGTGAGGCGCCGGTCATTCGCCAGGTCAATGCCATCATCGCCCAGGCGGTGGAGAAGCGCGCCAGTGATATCCACCTGGAGCCGTTCGAAAAGGAATTCCGCATTCGATACCGGGTGGACGGCATACTGTACAACCAGGATCCGCCGCCCCGCGAAATGAAGGCCGCCATGATCTCGCGCGTGAAGTTGATGGCCAAGCTCAACATCGCCGAGCGCCGCCTTCCACAAGACGGACGAATCAAAATCAAGACGCTGGGCCGCGAAGTGGATCTGCGCGTTTCCACGCTGCCGACGCTGTACGGCGAGAGCGTTGTGATGCGTCTGCTGGATCGTTCGGCCGGCGATTTCTACGACCTTGGCCGGCTGGGCTTCGATAAGCACATGTTCAGCCGCATGGAGCATTTCACCTCCATGCCGCATGGTATTTTTCTGGTCACCGGGCCCACTGGCAGCGGGAAATCCACCACGCTTTATTCCGCGCTGAAGCGCATTAATTTGAGCGACAAGAAGATCATCACCATTGAGGATCCGGTGGAATATCAGATGGACGGCATCAACCAGATCCATGTGAATACGCAGATCGGATTGACATTCGCTTCCGGCTTGCGCCACATCGTGCGTCAGGACCCGGACGTGATTATGGTGGGCGAGATTCGCGATCGGGAGACCGCCGACATCGCGATCCGTTCGTCGCTCACCGGCCACTTCGTCTATTCGACGTTGCATACCAATGATGCTCCCAGCGCCGTTACGCGGCTCACCGACATGGGCGTTGAAAATTACCTCATCAGCTCATCGCTGGTGGCGGTGCTGGCGCAGCGGCTGGTCCGGCTGATTTGCGATCGTTGCAAGGCGCCGGACGGCACGCGCATCGCGCCGGATGGCGAGACCGTGCCATGCTTTCGCGGGCGCGGCTGCGAGACTTGCTTCGGGTCCGGCTATACGGGACGAGTGGGGATCTTCGAGTTGATGGAGCTGAACGACGAGATTCGCAAGCAGATCATGCGCGGCGATGACGCGCTGTCCATCACGGCTGTGGCGCGCCGCAACGGAATGCGCAGTCTGCGGGAAGATGGCTGGCTGAAGATCTCGCGCGGGTTGACCACGCCGGACGAGGTGATGCGTGTCACGCAAGAGTTCTAACCGTGGCGCACGCACTCGTGCGTGCCGCGTTCACACTCGTGTGAACGCCTGGCGTCCAAGCGGTCAGGCGCTCCCGCCATCTTGCATTAGCGCTCGACCAGGGATAGTCCTCCATCTGCGCCACCAATCCTGCCTTGACTGGGTCCCTCTCAATATATCGAGCGATCCGGTTCCATTCATTTTCGTCCCGTACCCAGTGATCATACGACTCGCGTCGCCAGAACCGCTCTCCAGTGCGTCCCAGCAACTTATTCGCTTCCCTCGCCGTAAATCCTTTGATCGACTGCATCAATTTACTCGGCGATATCAGAGGAAGCAGCAATACGTGGACGTGGTTTGCCATGATCGCAAACGACCCAAGCTGGTAATGACTGAGTTCTCTCCCCTTGAAGAGCGAATCAATCACCCGCTGCGCGATCGCTTCCTGCTTGAGGAACGTTGGGCCGGAGCGAGCCGAATCCAAGTACCGGTCCATCCAAACAAACGCTTCGCCGGCGGTGCTTTTGTTGGGCGGCGCGAATCGCGAGGTTGGCAGGCTGCCGTGCAGGTGCCACGTGACAAACAGCCAGCGGCCTTCAGGATAGATATGTGGAAGCCTGCGTTGAGAGTTCACTCTACAATTAGTGCGATTCCTTCCGAAAAAATCTCCGTAGCGCACGCACTCGTGCGTGCCGTGTTCGCACTCTTGCGAACACAAGCTTTTGGAAAACGTCCAGGCGTTCACACGAGTGTGAACGCGGCACGCACGAGTGCGTACGCTACATCATGAATAATTTCTATTTCAGAGCCGTGGCTTCCGATGGACAGCTTCGCACCGGGACCATTCATGCCGAGACCGAGCGCTGGGTGGCGCAGGAATTGCGACGGCAGGGACTCACGCCGGTCTATGTAGGCAGCGAGCCGAAAAAGGGATTCGAGCTAAAGCTGCCTGGCTTCAAGGGCGGCAAACGCAAGGATGTTCTGTTCTTCACGCAGGAGTTATCGACGCTGCTGAATGCTGGCGTTCCGCTGGATCGCGCGCTCACCATTACCAGCGAGCTTACCGAGCGCGCCAGCTTCAAGCTGCTGGTGCTGGACATTCTGCGCGTGGTGAAGGGCGGGAAGTCGCTGGCCGACAGCGTCGGGACACATCCGGAATATTTTTCCGAACTGTTCATCAACATGGTGCGGGCGGGCGAGGCCAGCGGATCGCTGGCAGTGGTCTTCGAGCGCCTGTCGGAGTTCGAGCGTACTCGCGACGATCTGCGCAGCTACATAATGTCGTCCCTGGCTTATCCCAGTTTGCTGGTAGTGGTGGGCATCTCATCTATCCTGGTGCTCATGAATTTCGTGGTCCCGCGCTTCGCCATGGTATTCGAGCAATCGCACATCCCGATCCCTGGACCGACCAAGGTTCTAATCGACGTGAGCTACTTTTTGCGAAGCTACGGATGGATCGGCTTATCGGTGCTGATACTCACAGCCATAGGATTGTATGGCTTCGTCCGCACGCCCGGTGGAAGATTGTGGTGGGACACGTTGCGGCTGCGGATTCCAGTGCTCGGCGATGCGCTGCGGAAAGCGGAAACGGCGCGTTTTGCGCGAGCCATGGGCACGCTGGTCTCGAACAGCGTTCCATTGGTGCAATCCATCGGAATCGCGGGCGCGACGTTGAACAACCAGAAAATTGCCAGGTCCTTGGAAACGGTTGCCACCGGCGTGAAGCGGGGCGAGGGCATTGCGGCTCCATTGAAGCGCGCCGGGCAATTTCCACCGCTGGCCGGCCATCTGTTGAGCGTGGGTGAAGAAACCGGGAGGCTGGATACGATGTTCGTTCGCATGGCCGACATCTACGACGCCGACACGCGCACGGCTATCCGCCGTTTCACATCCTTGTTCGAACCGTTGATCATTCTGACCATGGGGCTAATCGTGGGCACGTTGATCCTAAGTATTCTGGTTGCGATCGTCAGTATTAACGATGTCGCGGTATAGAAGGTTTGCAGGAGGTAGCGCAATGAGAAAACGAAATCGAAGAGAAGCGGGCGTAACGCTAATCGAAATGATGGTGGTGGTGGTGATCATCGCGCTGTTCGCGGCGCTGGTGCTGCCTAGAATGCTGGGGCAAGCGGACCGGGCCAAGGTAACCGCGGCCCGTGCGCAAATCAACGCTTACATGACGGCGTTGGGCTCATACAAACTGGACAACGGCGTGTACCCCACCACCGAGCAAGGCTTGCAAGCGCTGCGCGAGAAGCCCGAGAACGCCACCAACTGGCAGGGACCGTATACGGACAAGGAGATCGGCAATGATCCCTGGCACAACCCTTATGTCTACCGCTTTCCCGGAGAGCACGGTGATTCCCCCGACATTATCTCTTACGGCGCCGATGGGCAGCCCGGCGGGGACGGAGTGAATGGCGACATCGTCAGTTGGAAAAACTAGAACGTTTCTCGTTTCTCGTTTCTCGTTTCTCGTTGCGGAACCAGAAACCAGAAACCAGAAACTAGAAACGTGTTCGGGGATGACCCTCATCGAGATGGTGGTCGTGGTGGGCATCATTTCTTTGATCGTCGGCGTCAGTTTGCCGGCGGTTACCTCCGGCATCGATTCGCTGCGACTCAACGCGGCCACTACTAGCGTCGTGAGCTTTGTGAATTCGGGGCTCAATCGAGCGGAGCGGCGGCAGCAGGTTGTGGAGATCACTATTTCGAAGAACGAAAATGCGCTCTCGATGCGTTCCACCGAGCCAGGATTCTTCCGCAAACTGGAATTGCCCGACGGCGTCACCATTACGCACGTTCTTCCGGAGTCGCTCGAGAATCCCGATGAACCGCGGATCTTCATGCTGTACCCCGGCGGCGCCCCGCCACGCTTCGGAGTCCAGCTTATGAACCGCAGAAACGTCGAGCGCATCGTGCGCGTGGATCCGATCACCGGCGTACCGCGCGTGGAGCAGCCGCAATGAAACAGCGCGGCTTCACGCTGCTTGAAGTTCTGGTGGCAACGCTCATCATGGCGGTCGCGATCACAGGATTGCTCTCCGCTCTCTCCACTTCGTTAGGAAGCGCCGCGCGGCTTACCGATTACGATCGTGCAGCCCTGCTCGGACGCCAGAAGATGGACGAGTTGCTGATTGCCAACAAGCTGCCGAAACTAACGCCGTTTGAAGGAACCTGGGCGCCGGAAGTAGCTGGCGACCTTCGGGCCGGATGGCGCGCGCGCATTGCGCCATTTGAAATGCCTCCTACCGCGGGACCGGGCACGCCATATCTGGAGCGAGTGGAACTTGAGATTTGGTGGATGAACGGCGAAAAGCGCCGGACGCTTGCGCTGGAAGGCTTCCGAAGATCCGTGATCACGCCGGAGGATCGCGCATTGGGGATAGGGCGATGAGACGGCAGGCAGCAGGCGGCAGGCGGCAGGCGGCAGGGCGGGCCTTCGAACGAGAAACGAGAAACGAGAAACGAGAAACGGGTTTTACCTTACTCGAATTGTTGGTCGCGATTACCTTGTTTAGCATGCTGTCGGTGGCGATTGTGATCTCGTTGCGGGTTGGGCTGAGCGCGATGAACAAGGTTGACTCCCGACTTATGAGCAACCGGCGCGTGGTCGGCGTGGAGCGTGTTCTGGAGCAAGAGGTGGCAGGCATTATGCCGGTCACCGCGGACTGCCAGAACAACGGAGATGGTCCCCCGGCTCGGATCGCATTTTTTCAGGGTGAGCCGCAGGCGATGCGGTTGGCGTCCAGCTACTCCCTGCAAGAAGGATCGCGCGGTCTGCCGATGATTCTGGAATACCTGGTGATTCCCGGTGAAAATAACGTGGGCGTGCGGCTGGTAGTGAATGAGCATTTATACACCGGACCGCGCGGCGCCGGACAGTTTTGTGCCGCCGCCAGTCCCACGCCGTTATTCATTCCCATTCAGACCGGACCCACTTCGTTCGTGCTGGCCGACAAGCTGGCCTATTGCCGCTTCAGCTTTCGCGAGCTGTTGCCGCCGCCGGAATCCGCCCGATGGGTGCCGCTCTGGACCCAGCAACGGCTGCTCCCGAATGCCATCCGCATTGAGATGGCGCCTATCGATCCCAGTGCGGCGCGCCTGGAACCTGTGACGCTCACCATGCCCGTCCATGTCACGCGTCTGCCCATGGAAGACTATGCGTACTGATCGGCGAGGCATGTGGGGCAGGATGTCATCCCAATTTTTCCCAAAGCCGGGGATCCAGATGCAGTCGTGGGGCAGATCCCCTGGTCTGCGCGGGTCCCCCTGGACCCGCTCCTCGCCAGTGAAATCAGATTCCTCCAAACCCAGCAAGCCGACGTGGGCGTCGGCTGCGGACCAGGGGGTCCGCCCCATAAGCGCTAAGTTAAGCCCACATGGGCCAGTTTTTGGCGTCCAGTCGCCGGCCCACAGATCCGATTCCGGAACATTTTCGACTGCGGATGTTTTTATCTT